>ENA-UPTF01000595-UPTF01000595.1-marine-metagenome-genome-assembly--contig:-NODE-595-length-24761-cov-4.931940_pt1 | contig 24761 bp, 18 predicted proteins | sample MGYA00238166_ERZ767019 | MGnify/ENA primary metagenome ERZ767019 (study PRJEB28930, sample SAMN06266391) | marine metagenome | isolation source: Sea water from 250 m depth | place: Atlantic Ocean | study... | reverse complement strand
AAATCAAGAAAATCAACCACTTCTCCTAAAAATAATCGATCAATTAGATTACCAACAGCTCCAGCTAGAATCATTGCCACGCCGGATCTAATAAAAATACTTTCTTGTCTGATTGTCCAAAGGTAATAAAATAATATCACCGTAAAAATAATTGATATTATGGAAAATATATATATACCAAATGGAAAATTAATCCCAAAGGCCATACCATCATTAGTGATATATGTTAAGTGAAAAAAACCAGGAATAACTGTAATCGATTCATACAATGTCATCGTTGAACGAACTACAGTCTTTGAGATCTGGTCTGCAAGCACCATAATAGCACTAGCAAACAAAATTTTCATACTAAACCAAGCTTTTCTTTTTCTTTACAACCAACGCACTTTGTTGCATTTGGAACTTCCATCATTCTTTCTTCTGGTATCAGATCATCACAAATCTTACAAACACCAAAAGTTCCTTCTGCAATTCTTTCTAATGCGATCTCTAAATTCTTATAATAGTCACTCCCGCGATTCATCAGCATGAAATTTTTCTCTTGTTCATGAGAATCAGTCCCAGCATCAGCCATATGTACGCTATATATTGAATCGGGGGTTACTCCACCCTGTTTATTTGAAGCCGGCCCCAAACCTTCTTTTATTGTATCAACTTCATTTGACACTGAACCCATTTTTTGTTCTATCGCTTTTTTAAATTTTTGGAGTTTTGTTTTAGAATATTGATTAGCCATAACTACCTCTTTCAAATTTTGACCCGTTTTAAACCAAATTGGACTTCCTGATCATTAATAACAAATTTATCAGAGAAGTCGCCCTCATTAAATTCATAATAAATTTCCGTTGCTAGAACCTCATTCTTAAATAAATCTTAGAAGGCTCTAATTGAATCTTTTATAGTACTATCTATTTCCATATAAATTTTAATTCGATCTTCGACGGCGAAGTTAGCATTTTTTCGCATAGTTTGCACTTGTCTTATGATATCCCTCACATGACCTTCCATAATTAAATTTTTATCAAGTTTTAGGGTAAATCCAACAGTTATATTATCATCACCATTAGATGTAAGTCCGTCATTTGGAATACTATCAATGAGCAAATCTTCTCTAAGCAAATACACTGATTTTTCCCCAATCATTAATTTATACTTTTTATTATTTCTAATCTCTCTAAGAATTTCCATTCCATCAATATCAGTTAAAATATTTCTGATCTTACCTAGATCTTTACCAAATTTTTGACCCAAAAGTGGCAAATTGGGTTTTACATCATACTTAATTAGTTCAGATTCAGATTCTACTCTAATCAGAGTTTTTACATTTAACTCATCTAATACTATACTCTGCTGATCAATGATAAAATCTGCAATATTATCATCATTTATATGAAAAGAAAGTTTTGATAAAGGTTGTCTGATCTTAATATTGGCTTTATTTCGAGCTGAACGACCATACTCAACTAATTTTCTAAGCGCATCTATTTTTTCTATCAAATCACTATCTATCTTGGATTCATTTGCTTTAGGGTAATCACAAAGATGTATGCTCTCAGGTGCATCATTGCTCAGATTGCGAACTAAATTTTGATAAATATTTTCTGTTACAAATGGGAGGACAGGGGCTAATATCTTAATTGATGACACTAATACCTCGTAAAGTACCTGATAGGCAGCTTTTTTATCATTATCATCTTCACTTTTCCAAAATCTTCTGCGACTTCTACGAATATACCAATTCGATAATTCCTCTAAAAAAACTTCAAACTTCTTCATTAGTTTATCTGCACGAAATTCATCTAGAGATAATTGACTATCTTTTATAAATGAGTGAAGTTTTGATAAAATCCATTTATCCATTAATTGAAGATCATTATCTGAAATTTCATCCTTTTTTGGATCAAATCCATCAACAGCTGCGTAAGTGGCAAAAAAAGAGTATGAATTCCACAATTGAATTAGTTTTTTTCGAACTTCATTACCATTTTCATATCCGAATAATAGATTATGCTCTGGATTTTGAGAACTGTACATCCAACGCATTACGTCAACACCCATCTTTTCTGATGCATCATCAAACCATATGGTATTGCCCCACGATTTATGCATATCTCTCCCATCTTCAGCTTTTACAAGAGCATGACCCAATAAATTTTTAAATGGAGCTTTTTCTTCCATCATAGCTGACATTGCTAATAAGGAATAAAACCAATTTCTGAACTGTCCAGGAAATGATTCAACCACAAATTCGGCAGGAAACCAACTTTTCCAGTATTCTTTGTCTTTATTATAGTTTAATGTTGAAAAAGGCACTATCCCTGCATCTAACCATGGGTTGCCAACATCTTTAATTCGCGTTCCAACTAAGCCAGATTCAGGGTGTTTTATTTTTACTTTATCAATCCATGGTCTATGGGGACTTTTATCTTCAAATTCATCCCAACCCTCACAAGCTAGATCTTTTAGTTCCTCTCTTGAACCAACAACATAAAATGATCCATCTTCAAATGTCCAAATTGGGAGTGCTAATCCCCAAAACCGTTTCTTCGATATCATCCAATCACCCATGTTATCAAGCCATTCATGCTCTCGTTCTTGCCCCCATTCAGGAATCCAATTAATATCGTCAACAATTTTCTTAATCTTGTTCCGCCAATCCATATTGATATACCATTCATCTACTAATCGAAAAACTAACTCATCACCAGAACGCCAGCAATGAGGATAGATATGAGGATAATCTTCAACATGTAGAAGGAAATCCCGTTCTTTTAAATCTTCTAATATTAAATCTACAGTTTCAGGATCGGTTGCTTTTTTTCCTTTTAACCAATCAAATTTTTCTGTGAATTTTGATTCTTCATCTAATGGTGCAATATTCACGAATCCTAACTTATCACCAATTTTATGATCGATATCTCCACACCCAGGAGCCATATGAACAATTCCAGTCCCCTCACCTGCAACTACAATATCATTTCCCATATTATCTTTACCAGGATTTATAACTTGGTGTTGAGTTTTTCCTGTTTTTCCAGCTTTGGCTAGATCATCATTACTATATGGATATCCTCCCAATTCAGATTGGGCTTCAAAATGATCAAAAGGTCCCTCATAAGTCCAACCAACCATATCTTTACCTTTAAGATTGGACAAAACTTCATAACCTCCACGCTCTTTAAATATTTGCGATATAGTTTTTAATTTGGGTATTCCATCAATCCACTGCTTCTTTTCCTTAAACTGCTTATCTAATCTTTTGAATTCCAAATTTTCTTTAGCAAAATAATATATTGAATCATCATTAGTCTTTATCTGTACATAATCTAGGTCTTCATTTACACCAGCAATAACATTTGAGGTTAATGTCCATGGTGTTGTTGTCCATATAAGTAGATATTCATTTTTTCTCTCTTTTATTGGGAAACGGACAAAAACTGCTTTATGAGAAACGAGTTTTCTACCCTCAATAATCTCCATTTGAGAGTATGATGTGCCAGACCTTCCTGACCAAGGAACTACATCTGATCCCCGGTAAATTTTATTTTTATCAAATAATTTTTTTAAAAATCCCCAAATAGTATAATTGTTCTCCTCTGACATAGTAAAATAGGAATTTTCCCAATCCATCCAATATCCCAATCGCTTAGATTGATCAGTTTGAATCTTTGAGTATTTGTAAACTCTTTCTTTACACATATTTACAAATTTCTCAATACCAAACTTTTCCACATCCTTCTTTGATTTAAATCCTAATTCTTTCTCTACTTCTACTTCAACCCAAAGCCCCTGGCAATCAAAGCCTTGTTGATAACGGAGTTCATAACCATTCATTGCCTTATATCGATTAAAAATATCTTTAAGTGTACGACCCCACGCATGGTGAACGCCCATTGGGTTATTGGCAGTAATTGGACCATCGATAAATGACCATTTCGGATTTCCTGAATTTGCATCACGTCTTTTCTGAAAAATATCATTCTTTTCCCAGAAATCAAGAACATTATGCTCTATCTGAACAAAATCGACTTGTGGATTTACCCTTTTAATCATAATAATGCTTTTTCTCTCATATATGGCGGTGGAAAATTAGGCTTCTCACCGTCAGAGAACAAAGGGTAAAACTGAATTATATCAGTAAGATGTAATCAGAAAATATATTAATCTTCTAATTCTAAAGTTAAATATCGAGCAGCACCATCTCGTTTCAAATGAAGCATGACCATATTTTTTCGTTTAGTTTCTTTCAATAGCTTTTGAAACTCTGCAGAAGTTCTACATTTTTTTGTGCCAACTCTCGTAATTATATCACCAACTTGAATACCTGAATTTTCAGCAGGACTCCCAGAACGAACATCTGTAACAATTACTCCATCCTCTTTATTGCTAACATCATATTTTCTACGGTTAGATCGAGTTAATTCAGATACTTCAATTCCTAATTCATTGGTTCTATTTGGACGGTTGGATGATACTAAGACATCATCTCCTGGCATTTCTTCTAATACAACTTTTAATCTTTTCTTTCGACCATCCCTAATTACAACTAAATCATAACTTTTATTAGGTTTTGAAGAAGAAACAGTATTCCTCAAATGATCCACACTATTGATTTTCAAATCATTGAATTCAACTATCACATCACCTGTTTCAACTCCTGCTTTTTCAGCTGGTCCTCTATCTACTACATCCGCAACCAATGCTCCATTACGTGTTTTAACATCTAATGCTCTGGCAGCAGTATCATCAATTGGTTGAATTTGAACTCCAATCCAAGATCTTAATACTTTACCATGATCAATTAAATCTGACATTACTCTTTTGATCATATTCGAGGGGATTGCAAAGCCAACTCCCTTATTACTTCGATCAAAGCCATTGGTAAAAATAGCAGTATTGATACCAATAAGGTCTCCAGATGAGTTTAATAGTGCTCCACCACTGTTCCCCGGGTTAATTGCTGCATCAGTTTGAATAAAATCCTCATATACATCGCCTTGAATAATATTTCCACGGCCTTTTGCAGAAACAATACCCGCGGTTACAGTATGACTCAAATTTGCGGAAAAAGGACTGCCCACTGCAATCACCCATTCACCAACTCGGAGCTTGTCAGAGTCACCAAACTCAAGATCTTTTAATCCTTTTGCATTAATTTGAAGGACTGCAATATCTGTTTTGGGGTCTCTACCAACAATAGTTGCATCGTATTCCATTTTATCCAATAATCGAACTGTAATCTCATCCATATCTTCAACGACATGATTATTTGTAATAACATAACCTTTTCTCGAATCAACAATAACTCCAGAACCCAATGCCGTTGATTTAAATTCACGTTGACGAGGCATATTATAGAAAAACCGAAATAAGTCACTATCTTGTGGAAGATTTCTATGCGATTCAGTTAAATCAATATTTTTTTCTGTTAGAACTGTAACTACTGCAGGATTTGCTTTCTCAGCAATATCTGCGAAATGGTTACTAAATTGCTTTAAAGCTGAGTTCTGACCTTGTACACTGCCAAAAATAATTAATAATAAGAATATTTTTTTCATTATGCCCTTTATTTATGATGATAATTTAATGCAATTCATATAATAAGGTTCCCAATCAAATACTTTTTTGGAAACTAAATACCCATTCATTTATTTTCTCTAAACTAATACCATCGATTTTAGCATCAAGGGGCTTATCAAACCTTAAATAAATAGGCTGTCCATAAATTGATGTAGACACTCTCAATCCAATTCCATAATCCATTAATGTGCTATTATTGAAACCTTTATCTCCAACAACAAATTTTGAACCAGTGAGCGTACCCTGATCAATAAAACCTGCTAATTCAAAGTTAATTCCCGCAATAGATTTTGATAGAAATCCCTCAAAAGTTATTGCAAATACCTGTTCTACTCCAGATAAGCCTTGATTCCCGAAAGCTCTTAAATTTGCATCACCAGGTAGATGATACCGTCCAAAAAAATCTTTATTTCCATAAAAGCTGGTATTATCTCTGAGATAACTTTTCTGATAAAGATCTCCTGAGCCTGCTCCTTCGACATTAAATCTTTCTTGTAGTGGTACATCATTTTTGTTCGACCATATTTGACCATATATTTGTCTAAAACGCGCACCAAAAAGACCAAGCCTTTCATCAAATGAGTTAGTTAAAACAATCCGACTAAATGACCAATCCGATGCTTTAAATGGAGTAAAATCAAAAATTATCTCATTTTTGATTTTAGAAAAAATTGAATGAATTCTTGTTGAAGCTACTATCATTCTACCATTATCATATAAATGGGTTCGACTTGTATCTTTGACTTGATTTTCATAAAAACCAAAATTCATACGTTTGAGACCATTTACAGAATTATTACGATCAATTTCTTTTGTAAAAGTCAGTCCACTACCCCTTACACCGCGAAAATCAAATATATGATAATTAAATTGGTCTATACTTTTATGAGGTCTTTTTGTCCACCCAGCTATTTTGTAGAAGGCTTCCTTTGTTTCCAGACCTACATTTAAATCAGATTCAACATATTCTAGCATACTATAAGATCTTTTGAAACGAAAACCTGGCATATAACCATCTTTATCTAAATAATGAAGGGTTGGATGATACTGAACAACATATCTATTTCTCGGTAAATATCGCATGCCAGGTCGGTAAAACATTGTTTCATTTGGCATGGGACTATTATTATATAATGACAGAGCTCGAAAAATGTGTGTTGCAGAGGAAAAATTAATAAACAGTGGATTAAAAACAATTTGCCAAGGGCTATCTATACCTTTAAAATTATTCCGATAATCTATATCCATTGTTTGAGCATCTGGGTCTAAAGTAACATAATCTGGCTTTGAGGGTACATTATATGTGAATGTATCTTTAACACGAAACTTATGATTTTCCCACCAAATTCGATGTTTGGAGCCATCTTTTAAGGTGGTTTCTATCAATTGTGGCAGATCTCTATTGCCATGGCGCTCAATATTTAAGGTTATATCCCAAGTATCATCGGATTTTTGATTCCTTTTCCAATTATTAATACCATAGTCTAAAAGGCGCGTATCATGAAGCCAAGGACGAAAAAACCAATCTAAATCTTTACCACTTACGTCTTCCATCGCATCAACAAAGCGCTTTTCATTTGTATGTTTTAGACTCCAGCGACGATAATATTCTTGCATTCCCTTAATAAAAACTTCTTCACCTAAAATATATTTTAATTCATCTAGCATAAGCGATGGCTTCGTATATGCATTTGCTCCTGCAGCTCGAGTCCCTTTAAACATATAAGTAGAACGGCTTATGGGCTCATCTTGACCACTACTCATAAAATTTATCATACCCCATTGAGTGTTTCCTAGACTACTACTAAACTTCCAATATTTTTTTTGCCAATCTCTATATCGACTACCTAATAAATCAAAACCGTGATCACCATATCTATCCATCATATACCATCGAGTTTGAAAAGAAGTAAATCCTTCATCTAACCATGCTTCTCGTACTTCATTATTGCCAATAATACCATAAAACCAGATATGACCTACTTCATGAAGTATGAGTCCTTCAGATTCACTGCCATCCATCACCAACATTGGATATTCCATTCCTCCTCCAGCCAGACGATCTGTATTGGTTACCTGCGGATAGGGATACATACCAAATTTTGTACTCAACCACTCAATTGCCCTTTCAGTTCTTGCTACTGCTTTCTTTGTCCATTTTTTTCCATTTTTTTGGTTAAACAAAGCATGAACATCAATTCCATTCCATTGACCACTTTCATAAAGAAAATTAGGCGTAGTTACCCATGCAAAATCATGAACGTCTTCTGCATAAAAAGAAACCACCCGTCTTTCATCTGAATCATATTTTGGACGATTGCTTTTAAATTCCTTAAGCCATTTAGAAAATTTTTGACTCGTATCAACTCGTACTTCTTCCCATCCCGGGTCACCCTTTGTTACTGTCCCAGTAGAACCAATAACATATCCTCTTGGAACATCCATGGTTACATCATAGGTTCCAAATTCACCGTAAAACTCACCTTCAGCATGGAAAGGCTCATTAAACCAGCCATTTTCATCGTATACAACCACACGCGGATACCATTGGGCAAAATTATATTGAACCCCAACTCGCCCTGCTCGTTCAGAGAATTCTCCAACATGCTGAGTCCAATTAAAATTAATTTTCATAGATGAACCCGGTGCCAATCCCTTTGAAAGTTTTGCAGATAATATAGTATCATCAATTTTAAATGTATCTGAAAAAGTGCTCCCATTTCCTAAAATAACGAAATCGCTTATATCATATTTACTAAAATAAGGATCCATTCCTTTTTTAAACCTCGCACCTCTTGAAGTCCGCCCTAAACCTGCTAAATACTCTCTGTGTTTTACAGTTCCCTCTTGAAATGCATTGGCATAGAGATTTAAATAAAAATGATATAATGTATCTGGAGAATTATTCTTATAGGTTATTATTGATTGGCCCCCTATTGTATGAGCTGAAGTATCAAGCCTAACATTCATTTTATACTGAACAAACTGTTGCCAATATTCCTCACCAGAGAGGTTTGCAAAAAGTAAAAGAATAGGTATTAATATTTTTTTATGCATTATAACAAATGGATTAGAAATGAAAAATAATCAGCTATATCTATGAAGATAGATAAGGTTTCAAATCTTTATAAAAAACTTCTTCTGATCGTGGACCGATATAACCTTTAACAATATAACCTTCTCTATCAATAATCAAGGTAGTGGGAATACCAGTGATAGGTTGGCCAATTGCTTGTCCAAAGTAAGCTGTTACTATTTGAGTTTCATAATTTTCAATATCAGTTAAGATCGTGTAATTCATATCCCAATCATTTACAAAATCAGCAATTGATCTTTCAGTCTCATATGATGATCTTTTAAGAGTTATTGCAACAATTTCTAATCCATCTTTTTGATATTTATTAATTAATTTATTGAAGTCCGGGATTTCACGACGACATGGCCCACACCACGTTCCCCAAAAGTTAAGCAATATAACCTTACCTTTATTCTCGCTCAATTTAAACAAGTCACCTTGGATTGTTTTTAAGGTAAAATCAGGCGCTTTAATCGCATAATCAGGCCGTTTAGGTTGATTTTTTAGTTGAACAGGCTTTTGAACAGATACTGACTTTTGCTCAGCTAATTTTATTTTTTCTTTCTGACCACATCCAATTGCCAAAAAGAAAGACATGATTAATAAAATCTTCATTTTTTTCATAATAATTTAACCTGCCAAACCAACATCTAAAAAATCTATAAAATCACCTAGATTTCTTGTCATTCCAGGGAATGTAGCGATAACTTCATCTTCAGGACTCAAAATGACATAATAAGGAAGTGCTGCAGTCCCAAATCGTTCAATCTCATATTCTTGATTTTCACGATGATTTGGGCCTCCGTCTGTATATAATTGGACTAAGATCATGCCTTTGAATCTTTCTTTAACTTCCCTCTTCGTAAAAACATTGGCTTCCATCCAACGACAATTGGTGCATGTATATCCTGTAAAATCAATAAATACTGGTTTACCAGTTACTCGTGCCTCTGCTAATCCATTCTCAAGACTTCTATACCAAGTAAATTCATCAGAAATAGATTGGCCATTACTCCTTACAGCCCCGGTTTCCCCTTCAACTATTGGAGGCAGATAAGAATATATTAGACCGTGTATACGCTGCCCAAATAACCCTGATGTTAAATAAAGTCCAAAAGTTAAAAAAGCAGTACTAATCATTAGTCTTGGCACACTAACTGTTTTCAATACCGAATCATGTGGTAATTTAATTTTTCCTAATATATAAAATCCTGTGAGTAGCATTAGAACAGCCCAGACTGCTAAGACTGCATTATGAGAGAAAAACCCCCAACCCCATACAAGATCAGAATTACTTAAAAATTTGAAAGCGGCAGCCATTTCCAGGAAGCCCATTACTACCTTAACAGAATTTAACCAGCCACCTGATTTTGGCAATTTGGCTAAATACTGTGGGAAAAGCGCTAGGAAAAAAAATGGGAAAGCAAATGCTGCACTAAATACCACCATTCCAATAAATGGCCAGAACCAATATCCTTGTGATGCTGCAACAAGTAATAGACCTACAAATTGAACAGTACATGTAAAACTTGTTAAAGTAAATGTTACCGCCATAAAGAGAGTTCCAATTATTCCACCACGTCCCTCTTGTTTGAGAGAAAATTCTCTTAACTTAGCGGGCATTTCAATCTCATACATTCCAAATAGAGATAACGCGAAGTAGATAAATAGAGCTGCAATAAATAGGTTGACCCATGGATTAGCAGCTAACTGATTTGCTCCAGAAGCCCCCAAGGTCAGAGCCAAAATAAAGCCAAGAATTGAAAAAGTTGCTATAATGCCTAGAGTATAAATTATTGCATTGTTAAGAGGCTTACGCTGTCCAACTTCACCTTGATGAATAAAGAACGATACTGTGATTGGAATCATTGGAAAAACGCAGGGAGTTAACAGTGATAGAAAAGCCATCGATATTGCTAGTAAAACGAACGAGAAAAAACCTTTCTCTATTTCTGCATTAAGATTCATATCGACTGAAGCAGCAACTACTGCTGGCGCCATGATCATTTCTGTTCGGTTCTCTCTGGCTGTCCCTGATCCAATTTCTATTGGTACAATTAATTTTTCCACGTTTGGAGGATAACAAAGTGAAGCATTACAGACTTGATAAAGTACAGAAACTTCCAAATCATAAATACCAGGGGATAAATTAGATTTTATTAAGATCGGAGCCGTAAATAATGCGCCTCCTTGATGAAATTTGGTAGTAGTTAAAAAACCTTCATCATATTTCTCTGTTGGTTCTTCTTCTAATACCTTCCCTGCTTGATCAACAATATCAGAAACTATACTAACATTGGAAGCGACAGGACCTTTACCTTGATCTCTCAATGCATAAACCCACCATTCATCATCCATGGAGATCGTTACTACCACATTTGCAACCTCACCAGCCCGCGCTATATCCTCTACTTTTGCAGACAATGTTACTGGTGTCTGAAATTGTGCAAAAATAAGACTTGGCAATAGAGCCAGTGATAGAAATAGTGCTTTTTTCATATTAGATAGTGCTAAAAACATCATTTGATTAATGTTAATCTGCGATAGCCTGACTTTGTTTCATAATTTTAACAGTCATTGTTACTTTTTCAAAAGGGTTGTCTCCATCAGGGCCACCATAGCTAGGATTATCCTTATTGGGTCTATCTACATTTACAATTTTATCAATCACATCCAATCCCTTAATAACTTGACCAAATACAGTGTATTTACCATTCAACTGGGGAGTTGGTGCATGACAAATAAAAAATTGACTTGATCCGCTATTTGGATTTTGAGATCGAGCCATTGAGAGTGTTCCTTTAATATGCAATGAATCATTGAATTCTGCAGGAATTGTCCATGTGGAAGGATCATTCTCACGCCCCACACCAAAAAATTTTCCAGCTCGTCCTCCAGTTCCATCATTCATTCTATCATCGTCTTTTGAGTTTGGATCTCCTCCTTGTATAACAAAGCCTGGGATAACACGATGAAATGTAGTCCCATCAAAGTAGTTTTCCTTTGCTAAGGTTATAAAACTCTCCACATGCATAGGGGCCACTTCAGAATAAAATTCAATAACCATATCACCATATGATGTTGTTATAACTGCAACATCATTATCCTTCTCACAACTCATAAATAAAACTCCAATTAATAATAAAACGATTATTTTTTTCAAATCTACAAACTCCTACTTCCAGGTTTTTCTATTGGGATTGCTGACAATTCATCTGGAACTTCATTCTCATCAAAACTCTCAACTTGTAATTTCACTATCGAAAACTGGTTATCGTGAAGTATAGCTTTTCCATTACTTCGATCCACAATAACAGCGACGCCAACCACTTCTCCTCCTGATTCTTCGACAGTTTCCATAACTTCTTTTACTGAACCTCCAGTGGTAATTACATCTTCAACAACTAGGACTTTATCTCCTTCAGATATACTAAAACCTCTACGAAGCGTCATTTTCCCATCCTCTCGCTCAGCAAAAATAGTTCTTTTAACTAATTCTCCACCAACTCTAGTACCAATTACAATCCCTCCAATAGCTGGGGAAATTACAGTATTAATATCTAAAGTCTGAAAATGATCTGAAATAATTTTTGAGAACAAATTTAAATATTTTGGGTGCTGAAGAACCTTAGCACATTGAAAGTAAGATGAACTATGCCGACCCGATGTTAAAACAAAATGCCCCTCTAATAAAGCTCCAGTTTGTCTAAAAATATCTAAATATTCTTCATTTTCCATTAAGACATATCTCGCATTTTATCTAAAAATTCTAACGCTGATTTCCTAATCGATTTTTCACTTAAATCTCCTGCGTAACTTATCCCTCTAGAAATATTGATAAGAGCTACACCATTTTGATTACCATATTTCATACTTTTTTTAAGATCGCCTCCCTGAGCACCAATCCCAGGAATTAGAAGTGGTAAATTATGAGCAATTTCTCTAACTCGATGTATTTCTTCAGGAACAGTAGCTCCAACGACTAAACCAACATTATTATTTTCATTCCATTTAACGGCTGTTTTAGCAATTTGTTCATATAAAAATTCTCTTGATTCTAATCTTAGATCTTGAATTTCAGAAGCAGATAAATTTGAAGTTCGGCATAGAATAAATGCTCCTTTTTTTGGATCATCTACAAATGGTTTGATTGAATCGAAGCCTAGAAATGGACTAAGGGTTACCGAATCAAAACCAAAATGATCAAAAAGGCTCATAGCATACTGTTTAGCTGTATTGCCTATATCGCCCCGTTTCGCATCTCCAACTGTAATAACATCTGAACCAATATATTGCATTGTCTCTTCTAACCATTGGAATCCTTTACTTCCCCATCTTTCAAAAAATGCCAAGTTTGGTTTATATGCTACAGCAATATCACGAGTGGCATCAATAACTTTGTACGTATGATTTTTGAGATCCTGAATTGATGTATCAGGATTATCGAAATTTTCAGGGTTAATATCTAACCCCACACAAAGATGACTTTGTTTGACCTCTATTTCTTTTAAAATACGTGAATTAAATGAATTCATTAGCTCTGAATTTACCTTCTTAATAACTGAACCTGAAAAAAGAATGTATGATTTTCATAAAATAACTTAAGCCATTTAAATTCCAAGCTAATGAATCAACTTTCATTTAATAATTCGACACAATCAAAATCCAAAATAATTGCATCAAGCGGCATTTTTCAAATTGAACTACTAAATCAGGTCGGAGAAGAAGATTTCCCTCAATTAATTTCAATATCTAAATCTTTAGAAAAGGATTATGGCAAAAAAGCAATCCTAACTCATGATACTATTCAAAAATATTTTAACAAAGAGGGCTCATTACCATTTATTGCACGGTATCGAGATAAAATTATTGGCTATATCATTGGAGTGCCAATCGAAGAATTAAGTAATGAACCTTGGGCCAGAATGGATGATAATTTTGGTAAAAGAAATACTCTCTACACCTATGCTTTTGTCATTGAATCAGAATATAAAGGGAATGGTTACGCTAAAATGCTAAAACGCGTTTTTTTAAGTTGGGCTGAAAAACGTCAACAGATTAATTACGTAACAGGACATGTAGTTAATGGTGTTTCAGCTAAATTTACTGGAGATATAAAAATAGTTGACCGCATTGAAAATTGGCAAGGCACAGGCAAAGCATTTGAATATTATAGAAGAGATATTCAGTGTAAAAGTCCTTTACAAAAGAATAACCCCCCACTCATTAGTAGAACTTAATTTTTCTCTTTGGTCGCTAAACTTACTAAGATCAATGCTAAAATAGAAAAAGTGATCGCAGGTAAGACTTCATCCATATTATTATAAATATTTGAAGGGATAATATCTTGAATAAATCCAGCCTCTTTCCATAACAATGTAACTACTGCCCCTGTGACAATAGATGATACTGCACCAGCCTTTGTCGCTCCTTTCCAAAATAATGCAGCAACTAGACTTGGCGTAATAGAAGCACCATAAATTGTATATGCATATAGTGCCCTTTCAAAAAAACCAGCAGATCGAGCAAATCCTAAAGAGACTATATATGCAACAATCCCAAGAATTAATACTAGAACCCTACTTAGCAATACAATCTTTTTTTCATTAGCCCTAGGATCTATATAATTCAAATAAATATCTCTCATTAGCGTTGTAGCTGGAACAAGTAGAAAACTATCTGCTGTTGAAATTATAATTCCAACAATAGTGGTCATCATAATTGCTCCAATAAATGTTGGTAAAAATTTGTGTGATGCATATATCAATACATATTTACCTACTTCAGCATCTGGAATCATGCTTGAAGATATCCAAGCAGCAGTTATTATCATCAATTCAGCTAATGCTACTGCTATAATCAAGACTTTTGTTGCTGATTTAGCACCTTCAGCATCTTTACTTGCAAAAAAACGCTGATACATATTTGCATCGCCCATAATTAACAAAAAAGGTGGTAAACAAAAATTAATAATATCTAAAGTAGAGTAAACTCCCCAAAAATCCATATGATCCGGCTTACCCATTAAAGCAAAAGATGTAGCCATTCCAGAGAATCCACCTGCTTCATAAAGAAAAATTGGGATTGCAATAATAAATGACAATAAAATAATAATTCCATTTGCGACATCTGTATAAGCAACACTAACAAGTCCAGCTAACATTGTATATAATACTATAAATACTGCAGCGATTATTGTTCCAGTTTCTACCGAAATCAATGATTGCCCTTGATCATCTGTTAAAATAGTGCTTAGCACTGCTCCACCTGCGTTATACTGATAACTGACAATAACCATATAAGCAATGACTAAAGCAAAAACTGATATAATTCTTGCAGATTGTCCGAATCTATCACCTAATATCTCTGGCACAGTAAATTTTTCATAATTACGTACCTTACCAGCTATTTGTGTCAGTATAATAATTCCAAGGACACTTCCTAGAGGCAAAATAAGAGCTGCTAATCCAGTTTCGTAGGTTTTACCTGCATTACCTAATATTGACCCAGTCCCCATCCAGGTTGCTAGCATAGTCCCTACCAATACCCATGGAGTTAATGATCTTCCTGCTATAGAAAAATCTGATTGCGTTTTTATCTTATTAGCTTTGTAAACGCCTATCCCGATGAGAGTAAATAAATATAATAGGATTACAATGAAATGGGTCATAAAATGCTTCTATGTTGGTTTAGATAAGGTCTTAAATTAATTTTAGGGTATGCTAATTACAAGTAAAGGCAAAGTTTTACATTATTTAATTTACATTGTTACTTTTATTTGCTTAAATCCCAATATATTTGGACAATCCAAGTTGGCAAATAAAACAAAAGAGAAACAATACGTGAATAGATTAGCTAAAGAATCGAGCCCCTACTTATTACAACATAAAAATAACCCTGTCGATTGGTATCCTTGGGGAGATGAAGCATTTCAAAAAGCTTTGGAGTTAAACCGACCTATTTTTCTATCTATTGGTTATTCTACATGTCATTGGTGTCATGTTATGGAAGAAGAATCTTTTGAAGATGAACAAGTAGCCCAATTATTAAATGATAGTTTTATTTCGATTAAAGTTGATCGAGAGGAAAGACCTGAAATAGATCATCTTTATATGACTGTTTGCCAAGCGATGACAGGAAAAGGCGGTTGGCCACTAACTATTATTATGACACCTGACAAATACCCATTTTTCGCTGGAACATATTTTCCGAAGAAAGGCAGAATGGGCCGACCAGGGATGATAGAACTATTACCTGCGATTTCCGATGCTTGGTTAAACAAAAAAGATGAATTAATTCAATCTGCAAATCAAATAAAAAAATATCTTATTGATTCAAATAATAAAGAATTGGGAGACCAATTAAATCAAACAATTCTAACAACTACTAACTCCCAATTTATTAATAGATACGATAAAACTCACGGCGGTTTTGGTGCAAAACCTAAGTTCCCATCACCTCACAATTTAATTTACCTTTTACGTTACCATAATATGTCAGGTGACAAAACCTCACTTTTGATGGTAGAAAAAACACTTCAAGAGATGCGATTAGGTGGAATATTTGATCATGTAGGTTTTGGATTTCATAGATATTCAACTGACAGAGAATGGATACTGCCACATTTTGAAAAAATGTTATATGATCAAGCAATGCTAACTTTAGCCTACACAGAAGCATATCAGATTACAAACAATCAATTATATAAAGATACTGCAGAAGAAATACTATATTATGTTCAAAGAGATATGACAGATAAACGTGGAGGATTCTATTCTGCTGAAGATGCAGATAGTGAAGGGGAAGAAGGATTGTTCTATTTATGGACTGTTGAAGAAATAAAAAATATCTTAAGTAATGAAGAAGCAGAATTATTAATTAATACCTATAGTTTGGATAAAGAAGGAAATTATAAAGATGAGGCTACGGGAAAGAAAACAGAAAAAAATATACTATATCTTAAAGAACCAATTAACAATATTGAATCAAAAAATAGATTAAATGAAATAACAAAAAAGTTATATCTAGCTAGAGAAAAAAGAATTCATCCTTTGAAAGATGATAAAATTCTTACTGACTGGAATGGATTAATGATTGCCGCCTTTGCAAAAGCAGGCGATGTATTTAATTCAAATGATTATATCCAACAAGCAGAAAAGAGTGCTCAATTTATACTTAAAAATCTCACTGATAATAATGGCAGACTATTAAAACGATATAGGAATGGAAATGCAGGAATAGATGCCCATTTAGATGATTATGCATTTTTTATATGGGGATTACTTGAATTATATGAAGCAACATTTAATGTTACTTATCTAACTGAGGCTGTTCAATTAAGTAATATTATGGTTGATGAATTTTGGGATATAACTAATGGTGGATTTTTTCTTGGGAGCGAAAGTTCTGAAAAATTAATTGTACGTGCAAAAACTGGTTATGATGGTGCGATGCCATCAGGAAATTCAGTTGCTGCAATGAATTGCTCAAAATTAAATCGAATTACTGGAGAAACTAAGTGGGCGGAAATTTCAGATAAAATTTTTATGACTTTTTCTAATGAAATTCAAAAAACACCATCTGGATACGCATCCATGGTAAATGCATTTTTATTTAATATAGATAGCCCGAAAGAAATAGTTATAGTTGGGTCCAGTAATGATGATGAAACAATAAAAGCTATAAAAAAAATCAAATCTGAGTATGTTCCAAGTAAAGTTATAATTTTTAAAGATACAGATGATGAGTTAAATAAACTTTCGCCTTTGGCAAAATGGACCGTTACCCAAGAAACAATCGATGAGAAAACAACATATTATATCTGTCAAGATTTCGCTTGTAAAATTCCAACAACTGATCTCGACCTTGCATTAAAGTTTATAAATGAATAAATCTAAATCATTTTCTAAAAGTATTGGTGAATTATTTGCTCATATTCAAGATTTAATGGATACCGCTATTCATTCAATAATTAAAAAGACTAATGAAAATGGTGATAAAAAAAACCGGCTATTAACCTTTCTTTCATCCGTTGCTGATTCGTATTTTAAAAAATATTCAGAAATCAAAAAACAATCTAAACATGATTAGATTTAGTTTAGATAATAAATATCAAAAAGAAACACTATGAAATTAGAACTACATTGGAAAATCATTATTGGCTTACTGCTTGGACTCCTATATGGAATATTTGCTGCATCTCAAGGATTAACAAGTTTTACAAGTGAATGGATTGCACCTTTTGGAAAGATATTTCTTAATTTGTTAAAATTGATTGCCGTACCATTAGTACTCTCATCATTAATAACAGGTGTAGCATCTTTATCTGACACAAAAAAATTATCTCGAATTGGTGGCAAAACTATTACTATTTATGTTGTAACTACAGCAATAGCTGTTACTATCGGCTTAATATCAGTAAATATATTGCAACCAGGCAACACTGTTCCTGAAGATATGAAAACAAAACTTCAAGAAACTTATAAATCGGCTGCATCAGGTCGGATGGAAGCTGCAGCAGAAGTTAAAGATCGAAGTGTTCTTCAACCTCTAGTAGATATGGTCCCAAGTAATGTTTTTAGTTCAGCTTCAAATAATAGAAATATGCTCCAAGTTGTATTCGTTGCAATTATTGTAGGAATTGCACTGATTCAAATACCAAAAAATAAAGGTAGACCTGTTCTAGATTTTTTTGAAGGAATAAATGAACTTGTCATTAAACTCGTTGATAATATTATGCTTATAGCTCCAATTGGAGTTTTTGCTCTAATATCAGATACAATTACTTCTGTTGCTGGAGATAACCTAAATAATATTTTGGAACTACTAAGTGCTCTTGGATATTACATGCTAGCTGTAATTATTGGGTTAATTCTTCAAATGGTTATTACCTATACTACTGTTTTAAAATTATTTTCAAAAATGAGTCTTAAAACATTTTATCAAGGTATAGCTCCAGCCCAATTATTAGCTTTTTCAACAAGTTCAAGTGGAGCAACATTGCCTGTAACTATGGAAAGATGTGAAGAAGAATTAGGGGTTTCTGAAGAAGTATCTTCTTTTGTTTTACCTCTGGGTGCAACCATCAACATGGATGGAACTGCATTATATCAAGCCGTTGCTGCAGTTTTTATTGCTCAAACTATAGGGATGGATCTCGCTTTAGGAGCACAATTAACGATTGTCTTTACTGCTGTTTTAGCATCTATTGGTACAGCTGCGGTTCCTGGTGCTGGAATAATTATGCTTATAATTATTTTGGAAGCTGTTGGTGTTCCTAGTGCAGGAATTGCATTAATTCTAGGAGTAGATCGGATATTAGACATGATGAGAACTGTTACGAATGTAACTGGAGATGCAAGTGTTGCAGTCGCAGTTCATTCAAGTGAAATTAAGTAATATTTTTCTTAATCAACTTATTTTGTAAGTTGTGGATATTTACTTTGGTCTTTGAATTTCAGGATCTTCAAACTTAATTACTTGAGATAACCTTCTAATATCAAAAGACCAGCCTTTCTTATATTTATATAAGATAAAGGACTTCTGCTGATTTTAGGGGCCTCTACCGTTACAATACGGATCCTTGAAATCGAGTCCAAAGTAAAAGTTAAAAACCTCGAATTAATTCGAGGTTTTTTTCTTATCTAAAAGGGTTAGTAATTGACCTATTTTTTTTCTTGTTCCTTTAACTTTCAATTCTACATGATCATTATTATAATTTCGTTCCAAAACACTAACGCCTTCTTGTGCTATAGCAATTTCCTTTGGCTCATTATAACTAAATGTAAGATTAAGCTCTTCCAAATTATCATCCATGACCTCAATTATCTTGGATGATAATTGATCTATTCTGAGTTGATTTAAAGCAGAAATAAATATGCTTTTTGGAAATTTATTTTTGAGATGATTGATTTTATTTTTCTGACTTATTTGGTCTATTTTATTCATAACAATTAATTTTGGGTGGCGTGCTACTCCAAGTTCTTTTAGAACATTTTTAATTGTTTCAAACTCATCTAGTATTTGATTTGATGAGGCATCAAGAACCAATAAAATTAAATCAGCAAATATCACTTCGTTTAATGTACTTTTAAAACTTGCAATTAAATGATGAGGTAATTTTCTAATGAACCCTACAGTATCACTTAATAAAACTTGATGGGTTCGGTTTAATTGTACAGATCTTATTGTAGTATCCAACGTCGCGAAAAGCTGATCTTCAGTATATACATTTGCACCAGATAAAACATTCATTAAAGTTGATTTTCCAGCATTCGTATATCCTACTAAAGCAACTTTAAATTTATTATCTCTTCTTTTCCTTTGATTTGCTCTTTCATTATCAATTTTAATTAATTCTTTTTTTAGTTTCGAGATACGTGTGCGGACTAGGCGTCTATCAACTTCGATCTGAGTTTCACCAGCTCCTGCTCTAGTCCCAATCCCCCCCATTTGGCGTTCTAGGTGCGTCCATGCTCTTGTAAGACGTGGAAGCATATATTGTAATTGAGCAAGCTCAACTTGAGTTTTTGCTTCTTTAGTTTGAGCATGTTGTTTGAAAATTTCCAAAATAAGCGCACTACGATCTATTATTTTTATTTCTTCCGATAGCTTGTTAAAGTTTTTCACATGTGATGGGCTAAGTTCATCATCAAAAATAATCATTGAAATATTTTGCTGTTTTGCTCTATTAATTATTTCATTTGCCTTGCCCGTTCCAATAAAAAATGATGGGTTTATTCTATTTATTTTTTGTACAACAGTATCAATTACTTCTCCACCAGCCGTTTCTGTTAATAATAACAACTCATCCAAATGTTGGTCCACTTTATCCCTATTCAACTCGCCATGAATAACACCAACTAGCATGGCTTTTTCTTTTTGAAAAAAATTGTTATTTGACATTGATAATATTTTTTAGTGCACCTGTCCTAGGACGACTAAGTAATGATTCAATAAATAAGAATCCAAAGCATATAATTAAAAATGTTCTCCACAAAGAGCGTCCGTGTCTTTTAGCTTTAATAGTTGAAATTATATCAGCGCCAGAATCAATCCACTCAGATCTATCAACACCAATTATGTCTAGTAATCTTGATTTTTCTTCTCTTAGGCCAGGGAATTCGAAAGGAGAAAGTCTAGTAGAGAAAGCTGTATAAAATTCATCATCAGCAAAAACTTGATAGGAACCTAATTCGGAAGTCTGGGTGAAATGAAGCTGTTCATTATCATAGTCAGGAACAACCAAAATCTCATCACCTGAAGGTAATTTTATCATCCATTTACTATTAATTAAATCTTTATCAAGAAAAATAGTTTTGGGATCATCAATAAATATCATAGAAGTATTATGCTCGTCAATTACAGCAAACATCAATAGCCTATAAATCATCGGGATTAAAAGACCTTTCATTCCAAAATCATTCCACCTCAAATCCAAAAATGAACTAAAAAAGTATATCTTACTTCCGGGGAATGGAATTTGAATTAAAAAAGGGTCGTCATTATTTAATGACAAAATAGATTTATGCGATTTATTAAGGATAACCTTATTATATATAAATATCTGAGGAAATGCTGATTTAAAATCGCGTAAATTTAATTCTTGAAAAATTGGATTATCACGATCATCAATTTTTACTGAAAAATATGATTCATCTGATAGGGTAACCAACTCATTATACTTAGGCAAGTTGAAGGTTTCGCGGGCAATTTCATTTAGTGATTCAAAATTTTCTCCTGAGAACCAGAGAATGTTGCCGCCATTTTGAATAAAATTCTTGATTTTTTCAATTGAAGTGATTGAAAAAATATTTGGATCTTGCAAAATTAATACATCAGTATTATCAAGAAAAATATTATCAACTTCGGGTTTAACTTTTAATTCAATATCAATTAAACCTTCAGATCCAGAGATAGATTCTAAAATAGTTTTTATAATTAACAATTTCTCTTGGGAGCTAGCAATCACTTTGCAGGATATCTGCTCTGGAATATTTAATTCAAATGTTTGAAAGTTATCTAAACTGAAGTCATCTTTAGGAATTTCAAGTTTCCCTTGTATTACTCCACTTTTACCAGGATATACTTGAAACAAAAAGTCTTTATTTTTCCCCGGTTGAAACTGTGTAACAATTTGACCTGATCTATCTCCATCTAAATATAGTTCAATTGGCACATTACTTCTGAAAACAGATCCAATATTATCTATCCTAGTACTTAAATCAATTAAATCATTTGGTAATTTTATTTGATTCAAAGCTTTGATGCTTTTAATTCCAATATTATTATCGAGATCTTCTCTTCCGAACAAATAAAATCTCCAATCAGTAAAATCATCCTTAAAATTGTTCATAGGTTCAATAGGGAAATCACTTAATATAAAGCACTCTTTATTTGGAAGATTTGAATCAACAGTTTTTAAGATTGAATCAGTAAATGTCCATAATTTATCTACCCCCATCGACTGACGAATATTAAAATCTACAATATTTATTTGTTCTCCTTTATCAATAACTGCGGAGTATATAGATTTAGGTGGAGTTGTTTGGAAAACATTTAAATTTACTAAACCTTCAAAACTCGAAATAATTTTTGAGATTTCAGATGACGTTTGTTCAAAAAAAGATATTCCTTCCTTTGTGACCGACATACTAGCAGAATTATCAACAACAATTACTGCTAAAGATTCCTTTTCACTTGGAATCCATGAAGATTGATTCACTATAATTGGACCAGAAGACATAATAACTAAAGAAGCAATTATACACATCCTAAGAAATATTATTATCCAATGGAGTATTTTCAATTTCCTTATTGATTCATTCTTTAATGCTTGAATATGCCTAATTGAAGAAAATTCTACTTTTTGATTTTTTCGTATGCTAAATAAATGGATGATTAAAGGCAAAGATACAGCTATGAGTCCCCATAGCGCTGTGGGATATAAAAAAGACATTAAATCGGAGATAAAAGCATCATCATAATACCACCAGAGCCAAGTGGTATCTTAAAATTGTCATCCAAAGGGATAGGTAAAATTTCCATTATCATAGCGAAAAAGGCCCCCGAAAAAGCAATATATTTGGGAAGCATATCATAATTAATTGCAATAATTATACAAACTACTAATCCTCCAACAAATCCTTCCCAAGTTTTCGTACCTATTCTATTCTTGCCGTATTTTTGTCCTATTAAGCCTGCTGCTGTATCTCCTAAACTCATATATATTAAAGATAAAATTGCTACAGGTTTAGAGAATAACGCAATTGAAATACAAGAAGCAATCATTACCCATGTTGCTCCTGTTAATTTTCCTTTTAGCTCATGATCTCTTAACATTTTATCAAAAAAGAAAGAAAATATTGACTTGATTATTGGAACAAAATGTCTGCCGATATCAATAATAATAATACATACGGTTATAAATGATAATATTTTTAGATATTCCCATTTATCTGTGAATACATAAAAATATAGAAATGGGATTACTAAGTTAAAAAGATGGATACCTTTTCTATAATATTCTGAACTTTTTATCATTTTTCATTTTCAAGTTTATCAAAAATATCTTGTAAATCAAGGATACTTATTACAAGGTTAATTTGGCTAGATTGATCTAGAACGGTTCCTGGAGATATTGATTGGTCTAAAACAGTATAGGGAACCAAATCTTCATTTTGCTGATAAGAAATTTTACCAATTTTTAATCTAGAACGGGTTAATTCTTCTTTTGCTTTATTGAGACTCAAACCAAATAATTGCGGAACTTGAAAAAAGTCTGGTGGTAGCCCCTGGCTTACAGTAAGCTGTATACCCAATCCTTTATTAATATAATCTCCCGCTTTTGGGAATTGCCACGCAATAGTTCCTTTTGGGTAATCAGGATTAAACTCATTGTATATCGTATCAATTTCCAAGCCAATTTGTCTAAGCGCAATTTCTGAGCTTCTCTTTGATTGACCAACCAGATTGGGGACAAAAATCATTTTTTCGGGGCGAGAAATTTTTAATCTTACTGTTCGTCCTTTTTTAATTTTTTTCCCGGGTTGAGGGTATTGGTCTATAACAATTTGTGGATCAATTTCTGATGTAAAAACAGTGTCAAACACCATCCCTTTAAAGCCTTCACTTTCTAATTCAATAACGGCTCTATCAAGCTTTTTATTTTTAACATCAATTAATCTTACCGTCTTATCTTTTCTAATATAAATTGGCATAATCACCCAATCGATAAATAAAAAAACACATATACTAACAGTAATAAAAGCCGCTATAAAATGGATTAATTTATTAGTCATATTTTTTTAATCGCGCTGCAAACATTCCATCTACTTTATCTCTAGGAGGAAATGTTTCTAGATATCCTTCTGATTCTATCCACTGATTAGGAACAAAGTTCTCTCCTGATTCCAAATAGAAATTATTGTTCAATTTAAGGAATGACTCTATCACATTACAATTCTCTTCATTCTCGATTGAACATGTACTATAAACAATTACTCCGTTAGGTTTTAAAAATTGGGTCATATGATTTAGAATTTTTAATTGTTTAATTGACATAGCAATGACATCTTCTTTTTTTCTCCTCCAACGAATATCAGCTTTCCTTCCCATAATGCCGGTGCCAGTACAGGGGGCATCAATAAGTATAAAATCGGCATCTGGAAAAGAATCAATTGAAGCATCTTTGCAGGACCATTTAATGGGTAGATTTAATTCTTCAGTTCTTGATTTACCTATTACCATTCTTTTAGGATCAATATCTGAGCAAAAAAGTTGACCTTTTTTATTCATCAATTCAAATATATATATTGATTTTGTTCCAGGTGCTGCACATACATCTAAAACAACACTATTGGGTTCAGGTGCAAGAAGTTCTACGACTGCTCCAGATGCCCTTCCTTGAACATTTATATTTCCAGATTTGAAATACTTACTTGAAATAATTTTATTTAAGTCAGATTGGATCCTAATGAAATTTTTAGATTTTGGACTAGGTTTATATTTTATTTTTATCTCTGATAAAAATTTAATTATGTTTTCTGAGCGATTATATATTCTTAAATCTGTTGAAGCTGGGCGATTAAACCAATCACAAAGATTA
>ENA-UPTF01000594-UPTF01000594.1-marine-metagenome-genome-assembly--contig:-NODE-594-length-24774-cov-3.342309_pt1 | contig 24774 bp, 21 predicted proteins | sample MGYA00238166_ERZ767019 | MGnify/ENA primary metagenome ERZ767019 (study PRJEB28930, sample SAMN06266391) | marine metagenome | isolation source: Sea water from 250 m depth | place: Atlantic Ocean | study... | reverse complement strand
CGCGCTTGGTCGCCGGGTTGGCCACTAGCGGGAGCAGGTACAGCTCGCCGGCGGTGTCCTCACCAAAGCTGGCGATCTGGTACACCTTGCCCTTCTGCTGGTGAATGGTGCCGTGCTCGGTCGCCTTGCCGTCCTTTTGGCGAACGGCAAAAATCAGGCCGGTGGTGAAGTCACCGTAAACATACGCCCCACGCAGTTTGGGAATCGCGGTGCCGCGGTAAACGTAGCCGCCGGTGATACTCACACCGTAGCCGTGGCCGGGGAACTTGCACTCCTTCTCGATCCCGGCGTGGTGGGCGTACTCGATCACCGGGTCGATCCAATCGCCCTTGGCCGGGCCGTCCTCCTTGAACTTGTGAAACGACTCGCGGATGTTCCAGCCGTAGTTGCCGCCCTTGGTGATCAGGTTGACCTCCTCCCATTTGTTCTGCCCGACGTCCGCCGCCCAGAGGTCGCCGGTCTCCCGGTCGAAGCTCATGCGCCAGACATTGCGCAGGCCATAAGCCCAAATCTCCCCGCGGGTACCATCCTTTCGCCCGGCAAACGGGTTGTCCGTCGGGATGCCGTAGGACAGCTTGCCTGTGCGGGTATCAACGTCGATACGTAAAATCTTGCCCAACAGATTGCTCAGATTCTGTGCGTTGTCATGCGGATCATTGGCTTTGCCGCCATCGCCCGAGGCGATGTAGAGCTTTTGGTCCGGGCCGAACAAAATCACGCCGCCGTTGTGATTCCAGTACGGCTGAGCAAACTCAAGCAGGACGCGCTCCGACTTCATGTCGGCCCGGTTTGGATTTGACTTGGCCACGGTAAATTCGCTGACCACGCTGCGCTTGGGATCCTGCTGCGAGTAGTAAACGTAAAATTTCCCGTTGGCCTTAAACCTGGGATGGAACGCCATTCCCAACAGACCCTCCTCGTTTTGCTCCCAAGGCTTGCGCTCGCTGATGTCGAAAAACACCTCCCGCTCCGGCTTAGCCGAGTCTTTGTCCTTGGGCAAAATGATGATGGCCCCCCCTTGCTCAAGGCAGAACAACCGCCCGGTACCGTCCGGCGCCGTCTCAAGCCAAAGCGGACGGGTGGTCTCAAGCCCCTTCCAAACCGGCTTCAAACCCACCTTGGGCAACTCTGCCACGGCGGCAGCCAAGCCGATCACAAACGATAATCCTACGGAGAAAAAACGCGATTGCATGGGCGGATTAAACTTGCTCAAGTCCCCCAAGTCAATCAACTGGCAAAGAGCTGATGTCAGGATTTGTTGTCATTATCCGTTCTATTCACTGTGGCGTTAACTGAGCAGGACATTTTGCAGCGGCTGATGGGCCAGCGCGACCGCGTATCGGCTGCGGCTTGGCTAGTGGTCCGAAATGCGCACACGGCCGAGGATATTTTCCAGAATGTCGCCCTCAAGGCGATGACCAAGGGGACGCAATTTGAGTCCGGCGGCGCGCTCATGTCATGGGCATTTATCACCGCCCGGCGCGAGGGCATCGACTGGCTACGCCGCCAAAAGAATGCACCGGTATGCCTCGACGATACGATCCTCGAGCTACTAGAGCAGGAATGGGCGGATGAAGCGGCGGCGCAGGGCGGCATACGCGGCCAGGCGCTACGCGATTGCCTCGAGGAGTTGCCCGCCAAGTCGCGTGACCTGCTCAAGCGACGCTACTTTGACGGGCATGCATGCGAGGAGCTGGCGGCACAACTCGGTGCCGGGCTCGACGCGGTTTACAAGCGCCTATCACGTCTGCACCAGTCACTGCGTAAGTGCATCGAAACCAAGCTGGCCCAGCCGGCTGGCTGAAGAATTTCACCAAATGGCATCGAACGAGAATCAGAACGAACTTTTGCTGCGGTATTTGGACGGATCGCTCGACCCAAATGACCAAGCGATAGTCGCCGACCTGCTGCGAGAGGATGCCGGCGCGCGCGCCTTTCTGCGCGGTGTGGCCGAGCAGGCGGTTGTCGTGGCCGACGTTGAACGCATCGACAAGCACAAGCCCCAGCCGGCTAGAATCGTCGCGCCAGAATTTCACCCTTGGAAATGGGCGGTCGCCGCTGCGGCAGCACTCGTGTTGCTGGCGGCTTTTGTGATCGCCAGCATACCACCTGGGCACATGGCCAAGGTCAGTGCGATCCTCGGACCCTGCCAATACATCGCTGCAGATGGCAAGGTGCAGAACGAAGTGAAAGCCGGCACTTTGCTGAAAGTCGGCGACTCGATCAGGACGCGCTCGAGCAGCACGTGGGTAAAACTCGCCTTAAACGACGGCTCGGTGATGACCATTGCCGGACGCTCGCGGCTGCGGCTACTCAACGTCGACGGCCGTCGTGGGGTTCAACTGGCCTACGGGAATCTTTGGGCAACGGTGGCGAAACAAGGAAGAGTTAATCCAGTCTCAATCCAGACGCCGACAGCGACGATCGAGACGTCGACCGCGCAATTTGACCTCGAAGCTCACCCCACCACATCGATCCTTCGGGTGAACGACGGCTTTGTAAACGTCGAACGACTGGCCGACGGCCAGACGGCTGATATTGCTGCCGACCATCAAGCCGTCATTTCAATAAGTCGCAACCGGCAGTTTGCCGTGATGCGCCAACCAAAGCCGGTCAACGATTGGAACTGCCATCTACTTGCAGGCCCTGGGGCAGCGATTGGCAACTGGCTCCCGGCAGACAAAAAAAATAGCGTGCGACTGGGTGCTAAACCGCTACTCATCGGCAAGAAAGCTACAATCTACATGGCCAAATTCTCGGTGCAGTGCAGTGGCTCACCGGCAGTGTTGATTGAGAATGGATCAAAGGTTCGCATCACCGGAAACACACAGACAGAAAACCCGATCTATTTAGGGCTGACGACCCAGCGAATCAAAGGGGGGTTTTTCGGCAAGTATATCGCCAAGGTCGAGGCCGAGGCGCTAGGCCAGGCGGGCGAGCCGTGGCAGGTCGAGGTGCCGCTTAGCAAATTCAAGCCAAAGACCGAGCATCGCCCTGATTTGCCTATTGGCATGGAGTTAACTGACATTTGGGTTTTTTCGCCTGAGGAGAGTGCCGAGTTGGAAATTCATCGGGTCGAGTTCCTTCCAAAGGAGGTCGGCCAATGAACTACGGCGCATCAGCCATCGATGAAGCCGCACCGGTCGGTATCAAGGTTTTGCCCGCGCCTTGCACGGCTGAATCCGCCGCGCCTGACCAGGCGGACGAGAAAACCAAACGGGCACAGTGTCGCACCGAGAGTCTGCGGTTGGCCATTGCCGCACAGGAAGGCTGCATCGAGTCGTTCGAGTCGCTGGTCGAGCAGTTCGAGAAACCGCTGTACCGGTTTCTCTTGGCCAAGACCCGCAACCATCACCAAGCGGAGGATCTACTGCAGGACACCTTTCTCATCGCCTACCGTAAGCTGAACCAGTTTAACCCTGCCTATCCGTTTTCATCCTGGATCTTCACCATCGCCCACCGGTTGGCCATCAGCTATTTTCGGAAGCACAAGCCAATGCAGGAAGAGCACGATATACCCACCGACAAAACACCCCGGTGTGAAGTAATGACCGACGAAAAGAGCCAAACACTTTGGGCAAAGGCCCGGTGCCTGCTGTCCGCCAATCATTACACGGCCCTTTGGCTTTTTTATACCGAGGACATGACCATTGAGCAGGTGGCGAAGACCATGAACCGAAAGCCCAACTCGGTGAAAGTCTGGTTACACCGCGCCCGCAAAAGACTGGCCCAAGAGTTCAAACTAAGACCTTCCATCACATGAATAAACTCTATACAGCCATCGCTGGAATCATTCTGGCTTCCGGATTGCAACAACCGGCCCACGGGAAGGAGGCCGAACAAAACCCATACCTAGCAATCGTCAAGCGCAACGCCTTTGAATTGACCGACACGCCACCCAGCACGCAACAGAAAGCACCTGAACCACTCAAGGCAAGCGATATAAAGCTTACGGGTATTTTCCTCCGTAATGGCGTGGAGCGCGCAGCGATTGCCCTGATCGAAAAGGACACAAAAAACACGAAGCTTACCTACCTCCAATTGGCAGTTGGGGAAAAGCAGGGAACCGTCGAAATCAAGGCAATCGACAAAGTCACTGGCAGGGTGAGTTTGCTACAACTTGGTTCAGAGCGTGAACTCAATTTCAAGGACGATGTCTTCAAGACTGCTATGTCCAAGGCCCCGCGTACTTCCTCAAAAAGTTCCTCCTCCAGGTCTGGATCATCCAGTGACGCTGCAAGAAGAGCCGCCGAGTACAAAGCCGCCATAGAACGCAAGAAAGCGGAAAAGACAGCTGGCAAATCAAAAGGGGATGAACAGAAAGTTGAAAAAAAAGCCTTTAAGCAGAAACTGAGTGGTGAGATGAAAAAGGCAGTGGAGAGAGGCCAAATGTCCAAAGAAGAATATAACCAAGCTTGGCAGGAGATCAAAGGGGAGCTGAAGGGAAGTAAATGAGAATAATCGAGTTCAAAAAAGTAGGCTCATAGATCAGGAATAAATAACAGGCCGGCGCATGACGGAAGAAAAGGTGAAAACATTTTCAATTTTAAAGCTAATTTACACTGGGATAACCATCGCAGCCGCAATCCTGTTCGTTGGCTGTGGTAAGGTCTCCATCGATGACTCCTCCACCGAAGCCGGTCAAGTCGAGACACTCAAGAAAGAAGCCGCATCGCTGAAGTCCAAGCTGGCCAGCGTCCAGTCGCAAATCGACAACCTTCGCTTGGAACTAAACAACGGCGATGCGCAGGGTGTTTCCGGGGAACTATCCGCACCCGATATCCTAGACGAGTTGATGGAAATCAAATTGACTTCCGGCAACCGCGGTAGAATTCAGCGCCGCATCAACTTTCTCTTCGAGACCTTGTCGGAGCAGGGTGAGGTCGTCGTGCCCCATATCCGCGAGTTTCTCAACAAAATGGAAGACGTTGATTTTGTCGTCCCAAAATCACCGAAGGATGAATCAAATGAACTCAAACACTGGCGCACTCGCATGGTTCACGGCCCACTCGATTTTGATCAACCGCCTTCCCTGCGAATTGGCCTGATTGATATTCTGGCCGAAGTTGGCGGAAAAAAAGCGGAGGAGGCCCTGGCAGAAGTGCTTTCCACCACCGGCCGCGGCTTTGAAATCGCCTACGCTGCAAAGAAATTGCAGAGATGGATTGGCAAGGATGCCTATCGTGACGAAGCGCTCGGTGCCGCGCACGAACTTTTGGCGGAACCGATCGATGTGCCTAACGGCAACAAGTTTGATGCTGCCTCAAGGCAATACCTGTTCATGGTGCTGGAAATGTATGGCGACAAAACCTTCGTCCAAACAGCTCAGGGTCAGCTCATCAATGAAGAGGGAAGAATAGATCGATCCGTGCTGAGCTATTTTGAAAAGATCGGCGACGGAAGCGCCACCGACGCAGTTGTTCAAGCAATGCAAAGCGGGCAGCTCAGAGAAAGTGATATGAGGGAAATGGCTAGAGTAGCTGTGCAGGGAGTCGGTAAAAACAATGCCCAGGCTGATTCATTGTTCCAAGACATCATGACAAGCGACCAGTACTCTCTTGATGTCAAGATGGAGACGATCCGTTCTATGGACAATGCCGAAGACCTTACCAACATGGACAAAAACGAACAAGCGACCGTTCTGCAGTCTCGATTGGCCCTGATGGACACGATTCAACTTGGCGATGACGAAATCATGTCATGGGCGAATGAAATATATTCCGGTAGAGTGGAAGCAAAAATCCAAGGAAGAGGATTTGATGACGAAAAAGCTTACGATTCGATGCATGATTCCTTTCGAAAAATCAACGAACAGGTCAGGCGAGAATCACGGGGTGGAAATTCCGGTGCCGAAGTCAATAATCAACCAACGATTATCCGAGGAAATCCTGGGGATTGACGATCAAAGGCAAGGCGCCAAAAGAAAAAAGTAACAGAAAACAAATTTACATTATGAAACAAAACAAACTTCTGACAGGCCTGATTTTCTCAGGCATCATTGCGTTGACCTCAAGTGCCATCGCAGAAGATTCAACCTACCTCGAGGAACTCGGCGCTAAGCTCAAGGCTGCGGTAAAAGCCGGAGAGATAACCAGAGAGGAGGCCATGGCCAAGTACAAGGCGGCCGAGTCTGGTGAAATCAGCGACACAGCAACGTCAATTAATGGCTTTTTTGTTGGTTCGGGAAAAGATGACGACGGGCAACCCAAAGCCACCATCATCGTGCCGGGCAAAACTAAGGATAAAAGTAAATGGCCCACCATTACCTTTACCGGGGAGAGTGTCGTTACACGATTTTCTGACCTCAAAAATGGGGCTGTCGTCGTCAACATTGACGATGGACAGAGCAAAAAGGCGGCCAGCGGCAAAAAGGGAGCCAAAGGGAAAGGAAAACTTGTGATGAGAAAAGGAGGAGGCAAGGGAGGTTCTGCTAATTTTTATTCCATCGTCATTGGTCGATTAAAATCCAAGGATATCGAACTGGGAGAATTTACCATGCAAGTCGACTATGCCACATTGAACAGATATAGCGCGGCACGGATAAAGGATGAGATTATGGGCAAGACGGTCAAGGTTACCGGCGTGTCAGGGCAATTCAGGGACAATCTCCTGCTGATTAAAACCGGTCAAACGCTCAAGGTTCGCACTAGTGGCTATTCTTCAGACTCAAAAACACTGGCCTTTGCACATAAATTCAATGTGCTCGAGCGCGCTCTACCCTTTAGCCCGGACGCACACGGGGTACCTCCAGAAACATTCCGTGGATTTCGTGGTGTACTCCGAGGAAAAATTGTCGAAGTCGCAGGCTACGAGGTGTTGCTGCGCGCCGAAGAAATTTTAAGCTTGGATGATGCCAGCACAGCCTCCGATGCCAATAGTATAAAGGGGAAGCTAGTTCGGATTAATGGTTTTTATAATGACCACGCAGACAAGTTTAACGAACTTCAGCTAAGCGACATCATTCGAGTTAGTGTACGCCATGCCAATCCCATATTTGACACGTTTGGTGTGACAGATGTTTTGGAGATCGTTGAGCAATAATTTTTGCCCGCTTAAATCAAATGTAGCAGGGGCGCTTATAAGCAAGTTAGAACTCAATGGATCAAACAGGTAAAATTAATGGCTTAGTTGCTCTGCTCGGCTACCTATGTATTGGAGTTATGGCCGGAAGAGCAGTGGAGGAAAGCCCTTCAGCGGCTTTCCGTTTTGCTGAGGCAGATAACAAGGCTGTTCCCGATTTCCAAAAGCACGTAATTCCCCTGCTTGGAAAGCTGGGTTGCAGCTCTGCCAAATGCCACGGCTCATTTCAGGGCCAGGGGGACTTTCGGCTTTCTCTTTTTGGTTTTGGTTTCCAGAAGGATCACGCAGCACTCGTCGCGGAAGCGTCCTCAGAGGATGGACATCGGATCCGACCCGAGTTGCCGGCCCAAAGCCTGATCCTTCTCAAGCCAACGAAACAAATCAAACATCGTGGCGGGGAAATCATCAAAGAAGATTCCTGGGAATACAACCTGTTGCATCGCTGGATAGAAACCGGAGCAAAGGGGGTTCAAATTACCAAGACAGATCCAGCCCCCAGACAACCCGAATTTTCAAAAGAAGGCATTCAATTCTTTGAAGGTAAAATCCGCCCCCTGCTTGAGCACAATTGCTATGAGTGTCATGGCTTCAACAAGCGAAAGGGCGATCTTCAGCTTAAATCGCGTGAAGATGCCTTGCTAGGGGGCGAATCAGGAAAGGCGGCCCTTGTTCCGGGAAATGCAGAGAAAAGCCTTCTCATTGAAGCGGTACGACACACGAATCCCGATCTGCAAATGCCGCCTAAACGAAAACTTGAGGAAAAGGAAATTGCAGATTTGGAACAATGGATCGCCATGGGAGCCCCCTGGCCCAATGCGTCTGATTTGGCTCCCGTCCAATCAGGAAAAAAACTGGCACAGCTCCATTATGAGCCGAAAGAAATCCTTTTCCAGAGTGCAAACGATATCGCCCAAATCAGAGTCGTTGCCGAATGGGAAGATGGAGAGCGTGAGGACGTCACCTGCCTGACGCGTTTTCGAACCAACAACGATGCCGTGGCAGCAGTGAACGAATCCGGCCTGGCCAAGTCCACCGGAAAGGGTGACACCCACATCGTGGCACTATACGACAACGGCATTGCGGCAATACCCGTCCTCAGACCGTTTACTGATGAGCGTTTGGAGATTGATGTCACAGGATATTCCAACCCCATTGACCAGTTTGTTGTGTCAAAGTTGGTCAAGTTGGGGATCACACCATCCACGCAATGTACGGACACAGAATTCCTAAGAAGATTAAGCATCGATTTAACCGGCACGCTTCCTTCTCCTGATGAAGTTTTGTCATTCGTTGGCGATGACTCAGCCGATAAACGGACCCGTAAGATCAATGAACTGCTGGAGCGTCCATCCTACGCCGCCTGGTGGGCCAACAAGTTGTGCGACTTTACCGGCTGCAACCCGACTTCCATCAGTAGCCTTTTGGAAGTGGCCAGAGAGGACGGCTATATCAAGGCAACAAGATGGTACGACTGGATCTATGAACGGATTGCCAACAATGAATCCTACGTTGACCTGGTCGAAGGGATCATGCTCGCCAATATCTCGAGTGGTGTGGGGGAAGGCATGCCTTATTTCTGGACCCGCCAAAGCCTCGAAGAACCAAAGGACACCGCCATGTCTGTGGCCCACAGCTTTCTGGGAATCCAATTACAGTGTGCAGAGTGCCACAAGCATCCATTTGATCAATGGACGCAGAACGACTTTGTGGATTTCTCCAGTTTCTTTGACACGCCCATGTTGAAGAGAGGCCGCAAGGGAAGATCGTCAAAAGGTTCGGCCACACCGGAAAGGGAGTTGAGTCTTCTTCGCAGCCACACGGTCAAGGTTGGGCAGAGCGATCCGCGCGAACCCATCATGGATTGGCTGCGGAAAGAGGATAACCCCTGGTTTGCCCGGTCATTTGTTAATCGTGTCTGGGCCGGATATTTTAACGTCGGGATTGTTGAGCCAACTGATGAGTTCACTCCATCCAACCCGCCCAGCAACCCTGAGTTGCTCAACTGGTTGACACAGGGTTTTGTTGCCAGCGGCTATGACATGCAATGGCTGCACCGGCAAATTGTCAGCAGCGAAACCTACCAGCGCAGTTGGCAGCCGAACCAAACCAACCGCGAAGACCGGCGTAACTACAGTCGGGCAATCCCGCGCAGAATTCCAGCGGAGGTCATTTATGATGCCATGAAACAGGCTACGGCCGCCGCGGATCAACTTGAAGCGGTTCGGACAAACCTGAAGCGACGCGGAACAGGACATCTTTCCATGCGCATGGCAGGAACTCATGCCATGAAGGTTTTTGGTAAACCCGATCGGGCCATCAACTGTGATTGTGAACGCGTCAACGAACCGACATTGTTGCAATCCATCTTTTTACAAAACGATCCCCTTGTCCGCATGCGACTGGCAAGCAGCGACTGGATTTCTGAGGTCGGAGAAAGTGAAACTAACGATGAAGCCGACTTGATCCGTGAGGCCTGGCTTCGTTCTGTGAACCGCCCACCAAGTCCAACGGAAGTCGACCGGGCCAAGGAACACCTGGCCTCGTCCAAGTCAACCAAAGAAGGGATGACCGACCTACTTTGGGCCCTTATGAATACAAAAGAATTTATACTGAACCACTAATAAGTCTTTACTACATATGAAAACATACTGTTTCGCTATCACATGCTTTTTGATCTCGTTGGTCCCGACAGATTTTTGTGCTGACACACACTGGAATCAATTCAGAGGTCCTAATGATGGGCTTGCACCAGATGCCAAACTTCCCATTGAGTTTTCAGGCACAAAAAACGTGCAATGGAGAACTCCTATTCATGATCTCGGATGGTCCTCCCCGGTCGTCTGGAAGAATCAGGCTTGGGTCACAACGGCAAAGGAAGATGGTTCCGAAGTGTTCGCCGTCTGCGTCGATCTGGAGACGGGAAAAATTGAACACGACATCAAAGTCTTCGATGTGGCCAATCCCCAGACCGAATACAACAACCTGAACACGCACGCCACTCCCACCCCGATCATAGAGGAGGGTCGTATTTATGTGCACTTTGGATCCTACGGCACCGCCTGCTTGGATACCAAGACCGGTAAGAAACTTTGGAAGCGTCGAGACCTGAACTGCGATCACCGCGTTCGCGCCGCCTCTTGCCCTATAATTGATGGAGACTTGTTGTTTCTTACCTATGATGGGGTGGACCAGCAATTTGTTGCCGCCTTGGAAAAAGAAACCGGCGAGACGCGGTGGTTAACAAAAAGGTCATACAAGTCCGGTCGGGTTCCCCCAAAGGATAAGCCCAATGACAATCGCAAATCGTATGCCACCCCGACCATCATTGAACACGATGGAAAAAAACAACTGATTAGCCCGGCCGCAGAGGCAACTTATTCCTACGATCCGGCGACGGGCAAGGAGTTGTGGTTTATTCGTCACGGATCTGGCTTTGGGTATAATGTTACGTGCCGCCCAATATTCAGGCATGGTTTGGTTTTTACCAACTCAGGCATCTCCAAAAAACTTTTCGCCATTGATCCCTCCGGTTCTGGAGATGTAACCGATACTCACATCCGATGGACAACTCGGAGGGGCGTTTCCAATATCCCGGCTCCACTGGTTGTTGGGGACAACTTGTACATGATTAGCGATAGCGGGGGAATGGTCAGCTGCTTTGAAGCTAAAACCGGCAATCAAATCTTTAGTGAGAGACTGGGAGGGCTTCAAAATCATTGGATCTCCCCTATATACGCTGACGGCAAGATATACTTCTTTAGCAAGGATGGTATTTCTTCAGTAATAGAGGCTTCCTCTGAATTTAAGGTCCTCTCCAAAAATGAGTCCGATACCGTATTTGTTTCCATGCCAGCCATTGTAGAGGATTCAATGCTTATCAGATCCGATACGCATCTCTATCGCATCGCCAAGGGATACGAGGTTGATGCTCTCCCAAAAATTGCTTCATCAGCTAAACGCTCAAAAAAGGGGAAAGGGGTGGCCCAAAAAACCCCGAAGCGAAATTCAAATAGCATTGTTGAAGTAACCGCCTACTATCTGGGAGGGAAAACCAATAGCAAAGGTGTATTTGAAGGCAGTTTTCTAATTGAAGATAAAGAAGTGCCAAAGGATGAATGGCCTCGGGTCAAGTTTACAGGCGACAATTTTCGAGATTCTTTTTCCAGCTATAAACAATATCAAAAAGTAAGCCTGGACTTGGCCAAGCGGCAGGTTAGACGCAAAAAATAGTTTACAAGTGAATCAACATGAACTCTGCACTTTTTAGTCGGCGACAAATGCTCAAGGTCGGTGCCTTGGGGGGGCTCACGCTCTCTCAATATATGAGGCTACAGGCCAGCACCAAGGAGCCATCGCAAAAACGGTCCGGTATTTTTATTTTTCTCGAGGGTGGGCCTTCTCATCAGGACACCTTTGATCTCAAGCCGGATGCGCCGGCTGAATATCGCGGTGAGTTTAAGCCAATATCGACATCCGTTCCCGGCATTCAAATTTGTGAGCACCTTCCTGAATTAGCCAAGCGCATGAAGGACTACGCCATCATCCGTGGTCTTTCCCACACCCTGGCCGATCATGGTATTGGGAAAAAATATATGCTGACCGGGAATCGCCCGTCCCAAACCTTAAGCTACCCTGAATACGGTGCCGTTGTGAGCAAGGTGCATCCGTCCGCGCGTGATCTTCCGTCCTATGTTTCAATCGATGAATCGTTTGTGGGCCCTGGCTATCTGGGCAACGAATTCAGTGCACTCACGGCCAACAAGCCAACATTTGGCATTCCCTACAGCGTCCGTGGCATTTCCCTCGAGGACGGTCTGACCGTCGAAAAATACAATTCACAAAAAAAGCTTCTCGACGATCTCGACACCGCATTTCGAGGTTACGAAAATCTCGACGAACAAGTTCGTGGCCTTGACCGTTTCGGCGAACAGGCGCACGACATCATCAGCTCGCCAACCACCCGAAAAGCGTTTGACCTTTCTCTGGAAAAAACATCCGAATCCACGCGGTTCGGCAGGCACGAGTTCGGGCAAAGCCTGCTGCTGGCTTCGCGACTGATTGAAGCCGGTGTACACTTTGTCACTGTTCGGTTGCGTCCCGCAGAGTTTGATTTCGATACCCACTTGGATAATTTTTCCAAGCTCAGCGCCCTCCTGCCGCCTTTTGACAAAGGACTGGCTTCATTGATCGACCGGCTGAAGGAGCGGGGCCTTTTTCGTTCCACTGCCATCATGGTTGCCGGCGAATTTGGCCGGACACCAAAAATCAACGCCCAGGGCGGCCGCGACCACTGGGCGCGAGCCATGTTTGCACTGATGGCAGGAGGCGATGTCGAAGGAGGTCAGGTGATTGGTGAAACCGATGACCGCGCCGGGGCACCGATCGGAAAGGGATATTCACCGGATGATCTGGCGGCGTCCTTCTTTCAAAACATAGGCATAAACTCAAAACACGAATTCGAAACCAACATCGGCCGCCCGATTAACCTCGTTCGCGACGGCAAGCCTATTGCCCAACTGTTTTCATGAAACAATACATTATACCAATCGTAACAGCCGCACTCCTTGTGGGATGCGGAGTAAAAGCCCCCGATATTTCCCTCTTTGAGGCTGCCTTAGAAGGTGATCTCGATGCGGTCAAACAGCACATCGCTGCGGGAACTGATTTAAATTTAAAAGATCCGAATCCCGAGGGCAATAAAGACACTGCATTGGCAATGGCCGCAGCGTTTGGCAAAACTGATGTAGCCATAGCCCTAATCGAAGGGGGAGCTGATCTGGACGCGAGAAACAAGGATGGGAACACGCCACTTCACTCAGCTTCTTTCTTATGTTACCCAGATATCGTTCAGGCATTGGTGGACAAAGGAGCTGACAAGAACGCAAGAAACAATAGTGGCAGTACGCCGCTTGAAGGCGTCGAACTCCCATGGGCGGTAGCCAAGGGGATTTATGAGTTTCTTGATGGTATTATATTTAAACCGCTTGGGGCTCCATTGGACTACGAACGCATCCAGGAAACACGGCCCGAAATTGTCGAGATACTGCGCTGATATGGAAGTGAGGCGCTGTACGAATGTAACCAAAGTTGGGAGTTTTCCCTATAAAACAGTATCCTGCCTCTTTAGGCACCGCTATTGGGGAATAATTCCCTTGGGTGAGCGTATTATTATACCAGATTTATGAAACATAGATTCATTATACCGGTCGCAACTGCACTCCTTGTAGGGTGCGGAGGTTCGGAGGCTCCGGCCCCGCAAGCGGAACCCCAAAGCAACCCAAAGACTTCAGCGGAAGCGCCCGCTACAAGCATTGGCGGCAGCTTGAAGACGTTGAAGCTCGACGACATTTTCCCGAGAGATCGAGTGCTCGAGGTCAACATCAAGGTTGCCGACGATGACTGGGACAAGCTCCGCTATCAGTCGCGCAATTTCTTCGAGGCCCTGCAACCAAAGCGACAATTTGAAGAGGTCGACTCCCCGTACAGCTACGTGGAAGCCGGGGTGACGATTGATGGGGTGAGCTTCCCTCGCGTGGGCATCCGCAAGAAGGGGTTCATTGGCTCACAGAGCAGTTCTCGACCCTCGATCAAGATCAAGCTGAACCACATCGACAAGGAAAGCGCCATCGAGGGGCTGGCCTTGCTGACGTTCAACAACAACCAGCAGGACAACAGCCAGATGAGCCAGTTCATGGGCTACAACCTGTTCAACGCCGCCGGCTCACCCGCGCCCCGGTGCGCCCTGGCCAAAGTCACCGTCAACGGCAAAAACCTGGGGGTCTATGCGCATGTTGAGAGCGTGAAAAAGCAGTTGGCCAAGCGTGGCTTCGGGAACAGCAAAGGGACCCTGTACGAGGGGACAGTCGTGGACTTTCACGAGAACTGGGAGGGCAGCTTCGAGAAAAAGTTCGGCAAGGATAAGCCCGGCCGCGATCACATCGTCAAGGTCATCGACGCTCTCAAGGGCAAAGACGGTGATGTGTTTTTTGGTGGCAAGGCAGCCGGTCGCGCCTTGGTCCCGACCAGTGGCGAACACGACGGTGAGTGGTTCAAGCCGGACTTTGATGACTCCGCCTGGACCACCGGCAAAAACGGAGCGGGCTACGAGCGCGAGGAGGGCTACGGGCCTCTTATCAGCAATGGCTTTGATTTCGAGGATCAAATGTACGGAAAAGCGACTTCGCTCTACCTGCGGTTCCCGTTCGAGATCGATGACCTGGAAAAAATAAAGTCTGCGGCCTCCCTTTTGCTGCGAATGAAGTGCGACGACGGTTTTGTTGCCTACATCAACGGCCACGAGGTGGCTCATTTAAATGCACCGGAAATTGCCGAGTGGGATTCTGTGGCGACCGGAAGCGGCAACGACCAGGCATCCATGCAGTTTTCGGCATATGATATTTCAGACCACAAGGACAAGCTTCGCAAGGGAGAGAATATTTTGGCGATTCACGGCATGAATAACAGCGAACGAAGCTCCGACCTGCTTTTCGTCGCCGAGTTACAGACCAATGATTACGACTTGGAGAAGGAGATATGGAAACTCATAGACGAGGAATCGTTTTACACCTTTTGGACTGTGGAAGGCCTGCTCAGTTTTTGGGACGGCTACTCCGGCAACCGAAACAATTTCTTTGTCTATCTCAACCCCGAAACCGACAAGTTCCATTTCCTGCCGTGGGGCGCCGACAGCATGTTTGAGAAATACAGCCCGCTCGGGGTCGATCGCCGCTCGCCCCGCTCCGTTCGCACGGTGGGCCTTGTTGCCCACAAACTGTATCAAATCCCGGCCGTCCGAAAAAAGTATGCCGCTAACATGAAGAAACTCATGGTCACGCATTGGGACGAGGACAAACTCCTGGCCGAGACTGAGCGGGTCGAAGCCATGGTCGATCCGCATCTCTCCCGTGAACAGCGGCGCAAGGTCGATTACGAAAAAATTCGCCGCTTCATCCGCAATCGCCGCGCTGATGTCGAACGGGAAATCTCCGGCGACGACATGCCGCTATGGAGCGCTGCCCCGGAGCCACCACCCGTGATCGGGGGTGAATGGGGGCGAGACAGGAGAAAAGATGACGACAAGGATATGGAAGAGAATGAAGATGCCAAATCCACTGCCAAGACCACTTCACTTTGGGACGCAGCCAGGACCGGTAATATATCCATGCTCAAGGAACACTTGACCAAGGGTATGGATGTCAATGCCAAGGATGAAGGCGGCGGCACAGCGCTTAGTCTAGCGACCCTGGCCGGACACACCAAAGCGGTGGAGTTTCTCATTGAGAAGGATGCTGACGTGAACCTTTCTGGCAATGATGGGAGCGCCCCGCTTCACGGGGCCGCTTTCCTTGGTCAAGAGGGCGCCGCAAAACTGCTTGTCGAGGCTGGGGCCAAGGTGAACGCGCGGAACAACAAGGGAGAGACTCCTATTGACTCCGGGGCCGCCGAGTGGAGCGAGGAGATGCAAGGAATCGTGGAGTTCATTTCTGCCATCGTCCAGGTCAAGACCGATGTCAACAAAGTGCGTGACGGTCGGCCCAAGGTCGTCGCCTTGCTGAAGGAGAACGGCGGCAAGGCTGGCAGTGAATTAGCTGGCGGCCTTGGCGGCCTTTGGGACGCCGCAAAAAACGGCGACTTGGCCAAGTTGCAGGAGGCCTTGGCCAAGGACGCGGACGTGAACGGTCACGACGATAAAGGCATCACGCCACTGGCTTGGGCTGCAATGGCAGGCCAAACGGAAGCTGCGCAATTGCTCATCAAGAAGGGAGCAAAGGTAAACGGCAAAAACACAGATGGAGCAACGCCCCTGCATGCAGCTGCTTTTTTCGGCCAAGCAGAAATTGTGGAGCTGTTTATAAAGAACAAGGCAAATTTAAATATAGCCAACCGCGATGGAGAAACCCCACTGGATAGCGCATCCCATGGGTGGGATGAAATACAGGGCCTTATGCAGATTGTTGGTGGAATTCTGCAAATGGAGGTGGACCTTGATAGTGCCAAGGCAGGTCGCCCCAAGATCGTCGATTTGCTGAAGGAGAATGGCGGACGCAGCGGCGAGGACTTTCGTTGACCAGGGCTTCTATTTTTTAATCAGCTAAAACTTTGAAGGACAATGGCCGTTTGCCATATTCCCACCCCATATTTACACTGAAATAATCATAAGAGTTACTGCAATAGGAAAAATGTATGAGTGATAAAACATATGAAATGATTGGCGGCGACGGTGAACAATACGGACCGTTCACCATTCAGCAGTTGCAGGACAATCTTTCAAATGGCCGCGCCAATGCGCAGACCCAGATCAGAGAAACGGGAACAGAAGCCTGGCAGCCACTGGGTCAACTGCTGGGCAGTCAATCCATCGAAAACTTTGCAGAATACAGGGAAGCCATCCTGGCTGGCAACCGGCGGCTGGACGTTGGGCTGGCTTTTTCACAGGGAGGTGAACTCTTCAAGGCGCACATGGGCACCCTGATCGGCGGTTTCCTGCTTTTCATGTTGCTAATAGTGGCCACAGCAAGCGTTCCCTTTGTTGGGTCATGTGTGCAAATAACTTTGCAGGGGCCATTGTTGGGCGGGTTTTTTATTCTAATCCTAAACCTAATCCGAACCGGGGCAGCTTCAATGAACGATCTCTTTAAGGGGTTCGAATCCTTCGGCGGGCTTTTTCTTTTGACTTTGGTTCAAACCTTAATTGTGACTTTGATTATACTTCCAGGGTTCGCCCTGATGATTGGCGGCTTTGTAATGGAAGTCGATTTTAGAAATATACAGTGGCAAAATGAGGAAGCTGTGTTGAAGGCCTTGGGGGCTGGCCTGCTGCACCCTCTGACCATTTTAGGATTTCTATTAATGTTTTTACTCTCCCTTGTCAGCTATGCCCTAATTTTTTTCCCGCTGCCCCTGCTCGCCGACAAGAAGCTCGGTTTGGGTGAAGCCTTTGGTCTTGGGTTCCAAGTCTCAAAACGAAACTTTTTCCCGATTTTGAAACTAATAATTATCGGCAGCTTGGTGGTAGGGATTTCCTTGATCCCCTGTGGATTGGGCCTCATTTTTGCCGGGCCTTGGTTTTACGCCGTACTCGCTCAGGCCTACGAACAACTTTTTTCTCTCTCTACTGTGGAACCACAGAGTGAAGAATAGCCTCCCCTACTACCCGGCCAGCAAACGATACCACGATCTGGACGCCCTGCGGGCGTTTGCCATGCTGCTTGGGATTGGGCTGCACGGCTTCATGTCATTCGTACCGTTGCCGCTGCCGGTCTGGCCCGCACAGGATGTCAACCAGCACAACGGCTACCTGTTTGCGCTAAACGCCATACACGGCTTCCGGTTGCAGCTCTTCTTTTTAGTCAGCGGTTTTTTCACGGCAATGATGTTCCGGCAGCGCGGCCTGCGCGGCCTGATCAAGCATCGGGCCAAGCGCATCCTGCTGCCGCTGCTCATCTTCACGATCATCCTGAGCCCGACCATCATCGGGATTGGAATTTATGCCATCAACGCCAATCGCGGCAGCAACGCGACCCTCTGGGCGGCAGCCAAGTTGGGCGATGTCGAGGCCATCAACCGGCACTTGGCCAAGGGTGCCGATGTCAGCCAGCTGGACGCCGCCGGGCTCACTCCCCTCTCGTGGGCAGCACTGCTAGGCCAAGCGGAAGCGGCCGCGGCACTCATCGACGGCGGCGCGGATGTTCTCGCCACTGACTCCGACGGCACCACCGCACTCCATTGCGCCGCATTCATGGGAGAATCGGCGGTGGCCAGTCTGTTGGTCGAAAATGGAGCCAACATCAACGCCGTCAGCAACAACGGTGATACGCCGCTCTCCGTGACTGAAATGGATGACGGAACCACTTGGTTCATCGCTGGGTTGCTCCAGATTCCAGTGCAAGAGGAAAAAATGGTTGCCGGTCGCAGCGAGATCGCCCGGATGCTGAAAGCCAGAGGTGCACTCCCTAGCGAAGCCGGCGCGGAAGAGCCGATGGCTTGGCTATACCCGCTGGTTCCAGGCTTCAAACCGATTGTCGATCAATTGCCCGGCTGGGCACAGGCCACCGCCATTGTGCTAGTCATTAACTGGCTGCTCGCGATCATCCCCATCTTTCAGCACCTGTGGTTTCTTTATTACCTCGTGTTGCTGGTAGCCGGTTTCGCCGCGGTGACCTGGGTCGCTCGCAAACTGAACTGGAAGCCGGTGCCGGCGTGGATCATCGCCTCGCCGCTACGCCTTCTCTGGCTCGTGCCGCTGACCTTTGTCCCGCAGTTTTTCATGGTGACCGACTTCGGTCCGGACACCGCCGCAAGCCCCATCCCTTGGCCGCCGATGCTGGCGTACTACGCAGTCTTCTTTGGCTTCGGCGCGCTGTGCCACGGGCAGAAGGCGTTCGAGAAAAATATCGGTCGCCGTTGGCCGGTGTACCTGCTGCTCGCCATCCCGACACTACTGCTTGCGCGACATTGGTATGAGCTTCGCGGCAGTTTTTTCGTCACTGGTGAGTCTAACGAATTGTCCCACCTGTTGTATAACAACCTGCTCTGCTCACTATTCACCGTGCTCTACGCTTGGCTGATAATATTCGGGCTCATTGGATTATTCCGGCGGTTTTTCTCCGGCGGAAACCGACGCATCCGCTACATCTCCGACTCGTCATATTGGCTGTATGTGATGCATCTGCCGCCGATCATGTTGCTGCAAATCTGGGTGAGCGACTGGCCCTTGGCTAGCGCGGTCAAACTCCTCGGTATCTGCACAGTCAGCACGGTGGCGCTGCTGGTGATCTACGAGTACGCCGTTCGCTACACGTGGATCGGCACAATGCTCAACGGAAAGAAAACCCGGCTTAACGCCAACCGCTTGGGGTGAGGCATTGCATCAAGTACCCGGTGGCGCTATGCTGTAACGCGCTGTTTTTCAGCATCCCTCCGCCAGCACAATATCGGGCTGGGATTTGCCCATGAACCTTTTCAAAACCTTGTGGAAGGCGACTGACGTTGCCCTTGCGATGACGGGACTCCGGCTGGATGCGGGTCGTTTTCTGGTCGCTTGGGTTCCGTTACTCGGCGTTAGCGTCTGGCTGGCTTACGAAGCAGAGCAGTCCGGCAGGCATGTTGAGTTCGCCATCGGCTCCTGGGTTTTTTACTACCTTGGCATCAGCCTTATTCTCGGCACACGAATCAAGCGGGTTATGCTCGAAAAGTTTGGTGAAAATAATGCCACAAAATTGTACGACATGATTTGCGGCCTGATGTTTTTCAACATCGGCTTAGGTGTTGCGGCAGCAGCCCTACATGCCGGCGCGACAATTCCACTGCCACCGGCCCTGAAATGGAGCCTGTTTGTCCTGCTCACCGCGCTCGGTCTTGGAATCAAGTTTTGGGCAACCTGGATTGTTGGCATAAATACTTATTATTTTCGGGATTTGTTTTTAGAAAAATCTCACGGCGAGTATACCGCACGTGGACCTTACAGGTGGCTGTCCAACCCAATGTACGGCGTCGGAAATTTCCATGCCTACGGCCCAGCTTTGATTACGGGATCCTTTATAGGCCTGTCGTTTGCACTGGCTTGTCACATAGGGATTTACGGATTCTACTTCATCGTCGAGAAACCATTCATCCGGCGAACGTACCAAACCGATTAAGCCTTGAAAGCTGCAATCCATGCGGCAAGAATCATGGCTATCACCACTCGGGACAATCGCTCGCCACATAGCTTAGACGTGAGCCAGTTGTATTTAGTGGGAATAAAACCCAAGTCTGCGCGTAATCATATATGAGTGACTGGTTTAAGGCTCAGACAAAACCTAAAGCTTCAGGATACTGACCTGGAGTCGCTCTCGCATCAGGGCTTTGGTGTAGCCATGCAGTTGCTCAAGCATCGTGAAGATGCCATGGATGTGGTGCAGGAATCTCTGCGAAAGCTCGTGCATGGCGGCCAGTTCAACGGAAAGCTTGGAACGCACCGATCCTGGTTTTTGAGGGTTGTGCGAAACGGATCGTTGGATGTTCTACGCCGACGAAAGCCACACGACGTGGAGGCTTTGGCCGATCAACCAGACAACAATAAAAAACCCGACGTTGCAACCGAGCTAAATGAACTGACGGTACTGCTAAAACGGGAGTTGAATTCCATGCCGCAGGATCAACAGGAAATCATCCTGCTTCGGGATCATCAGGACTTGAGCTACGCCGAAATCGCCGAGGTACTGGCCATGCCTGCCGGCACGGTAATGAGCCGCCTGCACCGGGCTCGAAATGAACTAAGAAACCGCATGAAGAAATATCTGCAATGAAACACGACTGCCAAGAAACTGAGCCTTTAATTTCCGGCTATCTCGATGGGGAACTGACCCAGTCCGACCGGCAGCGTGTGGATTTGATCATGGAAGATTGCAGACAATGCACCGAAGCCCACCAGGAAATGAAGAAATTCCGGGAAGGTGTGGGCAACATTCCCTTCGATAAACTGACTAAAAAAGAGAAAATGAACGTGAATAAATACTTAACAACAAATACTTGGGCAAACGTTGGGCAACTCATGTTCATTGTCCCTTTAATCCTTCTTTACGGAACCGGGGCGTTCCTTATGGTCGCCGGTGTGATCAAAGACCCGGAAGCCCCGTTATGGCTCAAGATCGGACTACCTTCCATTATAGGCGGTCTCGGATTGATGGTCTTTACCGTGGTGCTCCAACGCATAAAAGCGCATAAGACCGACAAGTATAAGGACGTCCAAATTTGATGAAACATCCACTCAAAGCACTAATTGCCGGCCTGTTCTGCGCCACAATCATCGTGGCACAGGAACCCGACCCCAAACCTGCCACTCCAGGGGACGACATCTGGACGGCGGCCCGCAAAGGTGACCTGACGGCACTTCAGCAACATATAGATGCCGGGATTGATATCGAAGTTCGGGATGAAGAGCATAAGTCCACTCCACTTCATCACGCTGCCTATTTTGGTCAGCTCGAAACGGTAAAATGGCTTGTTGAAAAAGGCGCGGGCATGAATGCACGCAACAACGATGGGAGCACCCCATTGGATGCTGCCTATGCGCGAATGGAATCCGATGAGTTCGACAGTGATGCCCGAAAGGCCAAGCGGGAAGTCGGCGAATACCTTGACAGTATCGGCGCGGAAAAAAATGAAGACATTTGGTTTGGGCTTTTGTGCTGCTTTAGTTGTCCGGCGTTGTTCGTTTTCGGCATCCTTTACGCTGTGTTTACGAAACCGAAGCCGGAGGAGATTCCGACGCCTTCAAAGCCGATCATGGTGACGACATCGCCGCAAATCGCCGGTAAAAAAGTGGTGCGTACGATCGGACTGGTCCGGGGTAATACCATTCGTGCCCGACATCTTGGACGGGATATCATGGCTGGACTGCGAAATCTCGTTGGGGGTGAGGTGAATGAGTATGGAAAATTATTGGCTGAAAGCCGAGAACAGGCTCTCGATCGAATGTTGGCACAGGCCGATGAGCTTGGAGCCAACGCTGTCATTGGCTTGCAATTTCAGACCTCGGTCGTGATGGAAGGGGCTGCAGAAATGATGGCCTTTGGGACAGCAGTCGTGGTGGAAGACGTTTAACCAACTCAAAGACCAGATATTGTGAGTGAAAAAAAACTAGTGGAAACGGGATCCAATATTGGTCAATTCCTGGCCATTGTCGGCTTGATCCTTGTTTACGGTGTCGGAGCCTTTTGGTTATGCCAGGAACTGATCACTGATGCGGAATTTGCCCGCACCGGGGATCCGGAGGATAAGGTGCCGTTGTTTATCCGCTTCGGCGTGCCGACAATGATCATCGGAATTGGTATTTTGTTTTTTACGGTGCTCTTCCAGCGCCTTAAAGCCGCCAAGACCGACAAATACAGGGATGTCCAAATTTAAATATGAGCGAGACTAATAAAATGATAGTTGTCACAACGCCCACTGTTCCAGAGAAAAACGTCGTGCGTACGATCGGCCTTGTTCGTGGTAATACCATTCGTGCCCGCCATGTAGGCAAAGACATCATGGCAGGCCTCCGGAGCATCGTCGGCGGTGAAGTCACCGAGTACGCCAAGTTGCTTGCCGAAAGCCGTGAACAAGCGATCGACCGCATGACCGATCAGGCTGAAGAACTGGGTGCCAACGCCATTATTGGCCTGCAGTTTCAAACCTCCGTGATCATGAAGGGTGCCGCTGAGATGATGGCCTACGGCACGGCCGTCGTGGTGGAGTAAAAGCGCTTGGTCAAGCGCTACTTCTTCTTCGCACCGCCCTTGGGCAGGACGTGCATCATGCCGCGCATCAGTAGCGCGTGGCCGGGGAATGTACAGACGTACGGGTAGTCCCCCGGTTCCGGCGCGGTGAAGTTGATGACCGATTTCTGTTCGTAGTCGATCATCGTCGATCCCCACAAAATCTTCGGTGTATCTGGACGCCACTGCTTCTTGAAACCATCGTTACCAAGCAGGATTGCGAGGTTGGCCACCTCATCGGCCGTGCCCGGCTTGACGATCAACAGGTTGTGCGGCGGGAAGTCGTTGTTCACGAAGGTCAACTGCACCCGCTTGCCGGTCTCTACGCTGAACTCTTTTTTGTCGTAAAGCATCTTGTCCTGCACGGTGCTGATAGTGATACGAAATGCCTTTTCTCGCTTGGCGCCACTCACTGCCATCCCGAGTGAGTAGAACCCGGTGCGTGCCGTGACATAGAGCGTCTTCAAATCCTTGCCACCAAAAATGACGTTGGAGGGACTCTCCGGAAATTTAAGGTCTGCAACCTGATCGCCTTCCGGACTAAACACCTTTACGCTGCCAGAGGTAAGATAGACGTTGCTGTTTTGATCGAGGGTCATCCCATCTGAACCGCTTTTACAAAACAGTTTTTTATCCTTGAGCGTCCCATCATCCTTAACAGCATAGCGATAGGTTTTTTTGTCTCCGTGATCGGCTATGTAAAGTGTAGAACCGTCCGGTGTTCCGACGAGTCCATTGGGCCTCTTGAAGCCGTCGGCCACTCGGATCACCTCTCCATCACCAGGCCTTATATAATAGACATGTTCGCCGTCCTGAGTGTGTTCCTGGTTACCGTAGTTGGGGTCGGAGAAATAAACGCCGCCCTTGGCATCAATCCACAGGTCATTTGGCTTGTTGAATTTCTTACCGTCATAGCGCTTGGCCAAGGAACTGCTGTCCGAGCCATCGGCTGTATAGGCAACGACCCTCTTGGCCTGGGTTTGGCAAGCGTACAGGCTGCCGTCTTCAGCGAAGAAAAGGCCGTTGGCCCCCTTGGTATCCTCGGCAAACGTCGAGAGTTTCCTGTCGGCGACCGACCATTTATGGATGCGGCTGTTCGGGATGTCGGTGAAATACACATCCCCGTTGACCGCCACGGCCGGTCCCTCGGTGAACTTGAAGCCACCGGCCAGCTTGACCGGTTCGGCCCCTGGCGCAATCAATTGCGCCCCATTTTCCGCACTTGGCCATGCCGTCACCAAGAACAAAAGGGCAAATAAGCCGATCGTCTTTCTCAGGGAAAAACTCATCCGTTGGATCTAGAGATTTTTATCCCAGAACTGCTTAACGGTCTGGGCCGAAATACGGGCGTGTTCCTCGGGTGAATTCAGCATTTGATCCAACAACGCTTCGTTTTTTGTGTCGTTGCGCTGGTAGACCCATAGCGCCTCAAGTAAGTGATGGGCATCTTCCTTGGCCTTGGGATCAAATTGCTTGAGCCACTTGTCCGTGGCGGCCAGCACCTTGTCACTCGGGTGTTCACTTAACTCTACACGAGCGCGCTGCCGGATGCCGTTGATCGGGTGCTTGAGCAGGTCGAGCAATTTGTTGATTGATTGGCCATCAACCTTCACGTGTTTGGATAGTGGTCGTCCCTCGTAGGTCACGCGGTAAATACGGCCATGGGTCTTGTTGCGGTTTGGGTCTCGGACGTTGTGCTGCATGTGGCCAACAATGACATTTTGCCAGTCGGAAACATAGAGTGCACCGTCGTCACCAATCTCGAAGTCGGTTGGTCTCAGGTTACGATCACCTGAAACGAGTAAATCCTTGGTCTCGGTGCCCCAGACATCCCCCTCATCATCGTATTCAAGCGTGTACTGCTTGATCCCAAGAAAACCGATTGCATTGCAAATCAGGAAATTACCATTGTTTTCCTCCGGGAAATGTTCGCTAGAGAGAATACCGCTGGAGCAGACCGGGCGAACGGTTTTTTTCAGCAGTTCCTGCATCTTGAATTTCCCTTTGCCATCGGGGCGAACCTGGTAGGCCCGGCCACCGGTACCGTCCGTTGCGAAATGGTAGCCCCAGTAATCGAAGCTGATGCCATGCGGGTTTGGACTGTTGTTGGCATGATAGGAGAACCTGAATGTTCTCGGATTGAAGCGGTACATCGCCGAGGCGGTATCGCGCTGCGGCCCTTGCCAAGGGGTTTCCACGTTGCTGACGTGGAACACACCGCGCTGGTAGTAAATGTAGCCGCCTGGGCCGTATACGATATTGTTGGCCGCATGGTGCGTGTCGGCCGAGTCGAGGCCGTGCAGCAGCCGTTCCTTCACGTCTGCCTTATCGTCTCCGTCTGCTTATTGATCTGTGTTGCTGCCACGCATCCAGGCCCTGCTGTGCTGCTGCCATCGTCAATGCCGACGCGGGTTCGAGTGCGCGTGCATATAATCGTTAGGGCGATGGGGAC
>ENA-UPTF01000593-UPTF01000593.1-marine-metagenome-genome-assembly--contig:-NODE-593-length-24809-cov-2.981239_pt1 | contig 24809 bp, 23 predicted proteins | sample MGYA00238166_ERZ767019 | MGnify/ENA primary metagenome ERZ767019 (study PRJEB28930, sample SAMN06266391) | marine metagenome | isolation source: Sea water from 250 m depth | place: Atlantic Ocean | study... | reverse complement strand
GCATTCCGTCGGTTACTAGAGACGGTCGCAATTAAGGATGTCGGTTTGTATCGGAACCCGGCGCAATATTGGCGCAAGGATGACAGGCCCGCCCCGAGCAACTTATGGGCTCGATCTGCACAGCTAATAGAAAAAATCGAAGATAAATCGTCACCAGTCGAGCCACTATGGCCGTTCCGCGAGGCACTACGAAAGGATGAAACCGGTCGAAAGATACAAGGGGTAGAAGTAAATTGGGGTTCGGTAGAGGTGTCATTCCAGTGGGTCGCCGACAAGAACAAATGGCAGAGATTTCAGAACGGGACCAGACACTTAGCGTTGGATAGACGTGGCGATGAAGTCGAAATAGCCGCACAGAATGTCATTATCCAATTCACGAAATATCTCTTGACCAACGAAATTGACGGCAATGGCGCACGAATTCCAGTTGCCCAGCTTTCGGAAGGGTCCGGAACCGCTTGGATACTGAAAGACGGCAAAATCACAGAGGGACGCTGGGTGAAGCCAAACATTACCGTGCAGACACAATTCGTTGACGAAACCGACAAAGCCATCGCAATGGCGCCTGGCGCTACCTGGGTCTTATTAGCGCCTCGTGGCACGGCGACAATCATTGACGCTGACGACTAAGCGAAGCGACTCGTTCTGCACCTCACCGGCTTAGACTGGAGTGATGGCAGATAGTACGAGTGGATCGAACTCCCAAGTTGGCACCGTGCGCGTGAAGCGAGGATTAGCTGACATGCTCCGCGGAGGGGTCATCATGGATGTGGTCACCCCCGCTGAAGCGAAGATTGCAGAAGACGCTGGTGCGGTCGCGGTGATGGCCCTCGAACGAGTGCCCGCTGATATTCGACGAGACGGGGGAGTAGCGCGCATGAGCGACCCCGCCATGGTTGAAGGTATACAACAAGCAGTCACTATCCCTGTGATGGCAAAAGCTCGGATAGGACACTTTGCTGAAGCGCAAATTCTTGAATCACTCGGAGTGGATTACGTCGACGAATCTGAAGTACTAACACCCGCCGACGAAGCACACCACATCGACAAATGGTCATTCACAGTTCCTTTCGTCTGCGGAGCGACGAACCTGGGGGAGGCTCTACGTCGTATTTCCGAAGGCGCCTGCATGATCCGTTCAAAGGGTGAAGCTGGGACTGGCAACATTGTTGAAGCAGTGCGCCACCTGCGGTCGATTCTGGGTGACATACGAAAGATCACCCAAGCAGACCAAGCAGAACTTTTTGACTGGGCTAAACAACTACAAGCCCCGTTGGGATTAGTCCAAGAGGTAGCAGAGACCGGATGTCTTCCAGTGCCAATGTTTTGTGCCGGAGGTATTGCGACCCCAGCTGACGCGTCCCTTGTAATGCAACTAGGAGCGGAAGCTGTTTTTGTTGGATCAGGGATCTTCAAAAGTGAAGACCCGGCGCCCAGAGCGAAAGCCATCGTCGAAGCGACCACTCACTTCAGAGACCCAACAATGGTTGCCAAAGTAAGTCGAGGACTCGGAGACGCAATGCCCGGCCTTGAAATAGACGAACTTGATACCAAGCTCGCCGAACGCGGCTGGTAGAAAAGTAAATTGTCACCGATAGTCGGAGTCTTGGCGTTACAAGGCGCCTCAAGAGAACACACCGACGCGTTGGGCAAGCTCGGAACCACTGTCCGTCAAGTCAGATTACCTAAAGACCTTGATGGCCTCGACGCGATAGTTATTCCCGGTGGCGAGTCAACCACTATCTCAATGCTCTTAGAATCGAGCAAAACTTTCGAACCTTTGTCGGACCTTTTAGCCGACGGGCTCCCCGTTCTAGGTACTTGTGCCGGAATGATTCTTCTAGCAAAAGAAGTGCTAGACGGTCGATCTGACCAGCGAAGTTTTGCTCGAATCGATATAGCCGTTCGTCGAAATGCGTTCGGTCGTCAGATAGCAAGCTTCGAAACGGACCTGCATATCAAAGACCTCGAAGAGCCTTTTCCAGGGGTCTTTATTCGAGCCCCCGGGGCACAAATACTTAATCCGTCAGTGGAAATTCTTGCCAGCGTGAAACGAGAGACCGGTGAAGAAACACCCGTGTTTTGTCGGCAAGAAAACGTGATGGTCACCAGCTTCCACCCTGAATTAACAGACGATTTACGACTCCACCAAATGTTCTTAGAACACCTGTAACGAATCTATAGTCACGACTGACTGCTGCAGCGACGTCCAATTCTTCTCGCGAGAGTGGCAGAATGTGGTCCGGAGGTATCGAAGTGTCCGGGCATTCCAAATGGGCGACCATCAAACATAAGAAAGGTGCGGCTGACAAAGCTCGCGGAAAGCTTTTCGCCAAACTCATTCGGCAGGTCGAAGTAGCAGCCCGTGAAGGCGGAGGAGACCTAGAGTCCAACGCGACTCTCCGGACTATGTATCAAAAGGCGCGCGATAATTCAGTGCCACTTGACACTATTGAACGAGCCATCAAACGGGGAACCGGCGAACTTGAGGGCGTCAACTACGAACAAGTCACTTATGAAGGTTACGCACCCCATGGGGTCGCGATGTTCGTTGATGTCCTCACCGATAACAGAAATAGAACCGGAGCTGAAATTCGAAGCGTTTTTACTCGAGCCGGAGGATCCCTTGCCGAGCCCGGAGCCGTCGCATGGCAATTCGACCGCAAAGGAGTGGTCCTAGTTCCCGGGTCAGCAGATGAAGATCAAGTCATGATGGCCGCTCTCGAAGCTGGCGCTGAAGATGTTGTGGCGGAAGGCGAAGTATGGAGAGTCACCACGGACCCATCAGACACAATCCCAGTAAGAGAAGCACTTGAAGGGTCCGGGATTGAGGTTTCATCAACAGATCTGACCTACTTGCCACAAAACGTTATTGAACTCTTGTCTAGTGGCGAGGCTGCACAAGTTTTGGCGGTAATGGACGCACTCGATGATCATGATGACGTGCAAGGGGTCTACGCTAACTTTGATGTCCCTGACCAGGTATTGGCAGAACTCACCGAGGGCTGATCGGTACCGCCGACCTCGTCATGTACAATCGAACCTGTGTTCGTTTTAGGTATCGATCCTGGTTTGTCGCGTTGCGGTTATGGCGTTGTGGAGCAGTCAGGTCGGAAAGCTGAAGCTGTAGCAATCGGTGTCATAAGAACGCCAGCTAAGGCTCCTACAGCCGAACGCCTGGCCTGGATTCACGACGAATTCGTCAAGCTAGTTGAAGAACATAAGCCAGACGTCGTCGCTATAGAGCGCGTCTTTTTCCAAGTCAACGCCCGCACTGCTATGGGAGTCGCTCAAGTAAGCGGTTTAGCAATGGCTATTGGGCATTCGGCAGGAGCTGAAGTAGTCGACTACACCCCTAATCAGGTTAAGGACGCTGTTGCAGGCTGGGGAGGCGCCAACAAAGAGCAAATGCAACGTATGGTGCAGTCGTTGCTTAGATTGCCCGAACTGCCATCGCCACCAGATGCTGCTGACGCGGCAGCCGTCGCGCTCTGTCATCTAGCTCACCGGGCGACCCGACAACTGGCCAAGAGCTCGAAGCTGTCATGATCGGCTCGCTTCGCGGTTCAGTCGTGGACAAGGACCCCGACGGGGAGATCGTTATTGAAGTGGCCGGAGTTGGATACAGGGTTAGCGTCAATCCCAGAACTCTCGGTGACCTATCAGATGTTGGGGCTGAAGCGTTTGTGCATATTCATCACCACATACGCGAAGACGACCAGCAACTTTATGGGTTTGCAACATTGATCGAACGTAAATGTTTCGAGTCAGTCATCGGTGCTCATGGTGTTGGTCCAGCATTGGGCATGGCGGTACTCGCCACTTTGCCACCAGACGAACTTCGTCAGGCAGTGGCAACTGAAGATGTTGACGCTTTGTGCCTGGTACCTGGAGTTGGAAAGAAAACCGCTCAGAGAATGGTTTTAGAACTTAAGAACCGGCTCGACGTCGCAGGCTACGAGACCGACGGATTGACTTCTGACCCGGCAGTCACCTCATCGGCACTGACCGATGTCCGCGAAGCTCTCATCCAGATGGGTTTTGGGCCTGATGAAGTGCGTCACGCTGTTGAAGATCTTCAAGGGGATGACACTCCAACGATGCTGCGTGAAGCCCTCCGACGGATGAACCGCTAATGAGCGAAGATGAATGGGGTCGAGAAGAAGGTTTTCGTCGAGGTGAGAAGGAAGAACGAGACGAAGTACTAAGCGCTGATCTCGTTAGAGAGGACAATGACGAGGCTGGTTTACGTCCGCGCCGACTCGACGAATTCGTCGGTCAAGCAGAACTCAAGGAACATTTGGGGGTGTTGTTGGAGGCAGCCCGCGGCAGAGAGCAAACACCCGATCACCTGCTGTTCGCCGGCCCCCCTGGTCTCGGAAAAACGACTCTCGCAGGAATAGTCGCTGCCGAACTTGAGGTGACAATGCACGTCACCTCGGGACCGGCAATTGAACGAGCAGGTGACCTTGCTGCGATTCTCACCAATCTTTCAGACCGTGATGTGCTGTTCATCGATGAAATCCACCGCCTCCCCAAACAGGTAGAGGAAGTGCTCTATCCGGCTATGGAAGATTTTCAGTTGGACGTTGTACTGGGTAAAGGGCCCGCGGCGCGTTCGATTCGCTTTGACCTGCCGCCATTTACTTTGGTTGGCGCAACAACAAGAACTGGACTGATCGCAGGGCCGCTTAGGGATCGCTTCGGCCTTGTCGAACGACTTGATTACTACGACTCTCAAGAGTTGCAGTCGATAGTTGAACGAGCCGCCGGCATTCTCTCGGTCACAGTCGACTCTGATGGTGCCGCCGAAATTGCTAGCAGAAGTAGAGGTACACCTCGTATAGCTAATCGCCTGCTCCGTCGAGTGCGAGACTTTGCTGAGGTGCGAGCTGACGGAGATATCAACGTTGAGGTTGCCCGCGACGGATTAGCGCTTTTCGGAGTTGACGAACTTGGTCTAGATAAAGTTGACCGATCGATTCTTGAATCAATAGCGCTCACTCATGTTGGAGGACCTGTTGGTTTATCAACATTGTCGATAACTGTCGGCGAGCAACCAGAGACTCTTGAAGACGTTTACGAACCTTTCTTGATTCAACAGGGGTTGCTGCAACGTACTCCGCGTGGACGCGTTGTCACCGCGTCAGCCTTTGCGCACCTCGGAGTGTCGCCACCCGCGCAATTTGGCGAAGATCCCTCTTTGTTCGACGAAAAGTAAGATTCTCCAGATGGGTTCTGACCGAGTTTGGTATGGCGCTTACGGCTCAAACGTTCTAGAAGCACGGTTTCTTCGGTACATACAAGGCGGCAGCTACGGGCCGAACAATGCTGAGCACGTTGGAGCCCGCGACAACCAAGAGCCAGGGCCAACCTCACCCATAGTTCATGGCCCCTGGAGCCTCTCATTTGGTCTTTGGTCAGAAAGGTGGGGCGGAGGTGTCGCTTTCCTTGATACCCACGTTGATGAAGGCGCATGCGTTCGTTGTTGGGACATTACGGCGGAACAATTTATGGACGTTGCAGCTCAAGAAAATGGACTTCGACCGGGCGATGTTCAAGTCGATATAGCGGAAATAAGAGAAGCGGGAGAACTGCAGATCGGAGACTCTTGGTACTCAAGAATTGTTTATCTCGGTGACTTTTATGGACAGCCATTAATGACCTTTACGAGTCCTAAATCGGTAGAGCCGAGAGCCCCAGGAGAACCATATTTGTCCGTGATTCTAAATGGATTTTTAGAAGCTGCTCCGACCCAACTAAGTCAGCATCTGGACCGGTTAATGCGCGCACGAGGAGTAGATTCTGCATGGACCCGAGAAGCGCTCATGGGATTAGCAAACTTGGAGGCCTGAAATCAACGGCGATACGAGTGTCTAACAGTCTGTCCAAAATATGAAGGAATTTGATTACGAACTACCCCAGGGAGCGATTGCCCAGGAACCCGCTGTACCGCGTGACAGCGCGAAGCTACTTGTTGACGTAGGGATCGATCGTCCTCCTCAACATTTGACCGTTGCCAACCTGCCCGACCAGTTAGCTCCTGGCGACGTCGTCGTGGTGAACGAGACAAGTGTTATCCCTGCGCGGCTACCACTGCGAAAAGTCACTGGCGGTGCAGTCGAAGTTCTGTTGCTGGAGCCCGTGGTTGATGGTTGGGCCGCATTGTTGAAGCCAAGTCGTCGCGTGAAAAGTGGAACCGAATTACGAAGCGAACGAGATAAAGACCTTCAAGTAATAGTGGGTGACGAAATTAGCGAAGACGGCCAAAGAAAAGTAGTCGTCCTACACGCAGGTGTAGCAGTCTCCAATCCCAGTGAAAGCGGGAAGCTCTCTATAGCCGGGGAGTCACCGCTCCCGCCATACATAACTTCAAAAGGACACTCTCCAGAGCGATACCAGACTGTTTATGCTCGAACGCCAGGCTCAGTGGCGGCGCCCACTGCTGGTCTTCACCTAACCAATGAACTTCTGCAAGAAATTAGAGCTACGGGTGCACGGATTGAAAAAGTAGACCTAGTTGTAGGCCTCGATACCTTCCGACCCGTGACAGTGGATGACCCCGCCGATCACATCATGCATAGTGAAAGCTACAAAGTTAACGAAAGCACGTGGGAAGCTTGCCAAACAGCGCGGCGAGTTGTGGCGATCGGGACGACCACAGTTCGAGCTCTCGAATCCGCCGCTCGAGGGACGTTGTCAGGCCGCACTGACCTTTTCCTGCGACGCGGATCTCAATTTGAGGTCGTCGACGTTTTAATGACTAACTTCCACATGCCTCGATCAACTCTTCTCATGATGATTGATGCCTTTATCGGGGAACGGTGGAAAGAGTTGTACCGAGAAGCACTAGACAACAACTACAGATTTCTTTCTTTCGGTGACGCAATGTTGTTGTGCCGGACTCCTAGTTGAGCAGTCCTCTGCCATGCTGGAACAACTGTGTCTTTGTCCTTCGAACTACTAGCGTCAGATAACCAAGCTCGGCGAGGTCGAATCCACACTTCTCGAGGCTCGATCGAAACTCCCGTGTTCATGCCCGTTGGCACACGAGGTGCAGTAATTCACCTTGACCAACGCGACTATAAAGAACTTGATATTGAAGTCGTCCTCGGAAACACCTACCACCTCATGCTTCGGCCAGGAGCACAAATTATTGAGGATTTAGGAGGGCTTCATTCCTTCGCTTCTTGGGACGGTCACATGCTGACTGATTCTGGAGGCTTTCAGGTCATGTCGTTGAATGACAACGTAAAGATTGATGATGACGGAGTCACATTCACCTCCATTTATGATGGTTCAAAAGTACGTTTCACACCCGAAGACGCAGTGACTACACAAGAGCAACTGGGCGCCGATATCCAAATGGCGCTTGATGTTTGTCCCCCGCTCCCCTCATCACAAGACACGGTTGTCAAAGCAATGGAACGGACTCACGATTGGGCTTCGCGAGCTAAGTCTGCTCACCGAAGGACCGACCAAGCTTTGTTCGGCATTGTGCAAGGGGGAATCGATCCGGAGCTTCGCACCAAGAGTGCGAAATACATGGCCGAACTCGATTTTCCCGGATACGGAATTGGAGGCCTGTCCGTAGGCGAAAGTCACAATGAAATGATGCCCGCCCTAAATGCGGCAACTATCGAATTACCGAAAGACAAGCCTCGTTATCTCATGGGTGTCGGTGACCCAGCGCGAATTGTTGATGCAATCGGATCCGGCGTTGACATGTTTGACTGCGTATTGCCGACGAGGCTTGCACGGCACGGAACAGTCCTAACCTCTGGTGGAAAGCTGAACCTCCGCAACGCAAAACATGCTCGTGACGACGAACCTTTAGACCCAGCAAACCCGATGTCTAATAGTTTTAGTCGCGCGTACTTACGACACCTGATGCAAGTGAAAGAGCCGACGGCTGCTCGAATAGCGACCATGCATAACCTTTGGTTCCTTTTAGATCTTGTGAAACGGGCGAGGCGAGCTATAGAAGACGGCACATATGACTCTTTCCGTTTAGAGACTCTGGAAACCTGGGTTTAATTGCCCAAAGTTCACACTGAACCACCAAAGATTCATGGACACAGGAGATGCGGGCAGTACGCTGAGATCTGCTCGTTCTAATTCTCTAATCCGGAGTCGTTTACCATGGCACTGCTACTGCCAATCATTGTCTTTGTTGGCATGTATTTCTTGATACTGCGACCTCAGCAGAAACGAATGAAGGAACGAGAGGCACTGGTCCGGGCGGCCGGCGTTGGAGATGAAGTGGCGACCGTCGGTGGAGTGATCGGCATCATCGTGGCAGAGGAAGACGAAAACATTGTTTCCCTCGAAGTTGACGACGACGTTGAGCTAAGGGTGCAGCGACGGTCAATCGGAGAAATTGTTACCAAAGCAGAACAAGCCGCTGACGGTTCCGATAACGCTGACGACGACGGCGCCGACGACGACTGAGTATCAAGCTTTAGCTGAATTGGATTAGACCCTTGCGCCGTTCTCACATTGTCTCGCTCTTCATGGTCCTGCTTATTGTCGGAGCATCGCTGGCGGGCGTCCTATCTGCAGGGTGGACTCCGGTGCTGGGGGTGCAACTCCAAGGTGGGGTAGAAGTTGTTTTACGTCCAGCGAACGAAGTACCTGACGAGCAATTCGAACGTGCAATCGAGATTATTCGCAATCGTGTCGACGCAATAGGTGTAGCGGAACCAGATATCACGCGACAGGGAGATCAGGTAGTCATTCAGCTACCTGGAGTCAAAGACAAACAACGAGCGGTAGATCTCATAGGCAAGACAGCTGAATTGACCTTCAGGCCGGTGATTACTTTCTTCGACCCACTCGACCCCAACCAACGCGCAGCAGCCCAACAAGTAGTTGAAGGTTCTCAAGTCGCCGAAGGCGAAAATGTCGATGAAGATACCGAACAGATGGTGTCGCTATCAGATCTGCTAACGCCGCCTGAGGAAGATGAAGCAACGGCGACGGTCGCCCTTTTGGGTTCCGCTGGGCAAATGGGGTTCGTTCTGGCTCCAGCTGAATTGACTGGAGAGGTAATTGAAGAGGCCGCAGCCACCTTCCAAGGTCAATGGATTGTCAATCTGTCGCTCAATGACGAAGGAGCGCTCCTTTTCGACCAGATGGCAGTGGCTAACTATGAAAGACAAGTCGCGATTGTCCTTGACGGAGTAGTTGAATCGGCACCGACGATTAATGCCGTCGAATTCAACGGTCAGGCTGTGATTTCAGGCTCATTTGATGAAGCCGAAGCAAAGAACCTCGCATTGGTGCTTCGTTTCGGAGCCCTTCCAGTTGAGTTTGAACGCGACGATGTGCGTACGGTTTCGGCGACATTGGGAGAAGGAACGCTGCGCGCCGGTGTGATCGCCGGCTTGGTGGGTTTGATGTTGGTCGGTCTGTACATGTTGTTTTATTACCGATTACTTGGCTTGGTGGCGATCTGCAGCCTTGCGGTAAGTGGTGCCACGCTTTGGTCGATCATTGCTTGGTTGGGCGAGAGTAAAGGTTTGGCCCTAACGCTGGCGGGCGCCACCGGCATCATCGTTTCAATCGGTGTTCAGGTCGACTCGAACATCGTGTACTACGAGAGAATCAAAGAAGAAGTTCGACGGGGTCGAGCCGTGAGATCGGCGGCCGACGGAAGTTTTCGGGCCGCATTTTCAACCATTGTCTGGGCTGACCTTGCCTCTCTGATTGGCGCGGGTGTTCTGTACCAGCTGACGAGTGGAACAGTCAGAGGCTTTGCGCTGTACCTAGGTATTACAACTCTTATCGATCTTGCTGTCTCCTTCTTCTTCATGCGACCCCTGGTGGTCTTCGTTGCTCGGCGTCTTGTAAATGAGCGCCCGAGACGACTTGGCCTCACCACGGTTACCGAGGAGGCATCGGTATGAGTTTTTCTATTAGACGCTTGTATCGCGGTGACACCTCGTGGGATTTCTTAGGGGTTTCAAGGCGCGTACTTACCGGTTCTATTGTCGCGGTGCTCATCTGCGTCGCCGCTCTGTTCATCCAAGGGTTGAACCTAGGAATCGAATTTGAGGGCGGTGGTGTCTGGGAGGCTCCGGCCTCGGAAGACGTCACTACTGACGCTATACAAAAGACAGCATCGAACATAGGTATGGCTGACGCGCGAGTGCAACGGATCACCGGCGGAGAGGAGATCTTTCGTATTCGAGGTGAACTACCAGCAGGAGAAACGGCAGAATCAATTGGTTCAGCGTTAGCGGAGACAGCTCAAGTTGATTCAGAGTCGGTTAGTGCGCGAACCGTTAGCCCGTCCTTCGGAGACGAAGTGGCAGGAAAGGCGCGCCGAGCATTAGTGGTGTTCTTCATCCTGATTGCTTTGTATTTGACGCTCAGATTCGAGTGGAAGATGGCCCTCGGCGCACTTGTGGCTGTGGCTCACGACATAGCTCTTACCGTCGGTATCTACGCAATCTTCCAATTCGAGATCAGCCCAGCAACCGTCGTAGCGTTCCTAACAATTATGGGCTACTCGCTGTACGACACGATAGTTGTCTTCGATCGAGTTAAAGATAATGAGCGGTCACTCTCACTTAAAACACGCATGACCTATTCAGACCTTGCGAATGTCTCATTAAATCAAGTGATCATGCGATCAGTGAACACCACTATCACCTCAGTCCTGCCTGTTGTGTCCCTACTAGTCGTCGGTTCGCTCATCATGGGAGCAAGCAGCTTGCAAGAGTTCGCCATTGCCTTACTAATTGGCTTAGTGGTGGGTTCTTACAGTTCTATTTTTGTGGCGATGCCGTTGGTGTCCTCACTCAAAGGTCGTGAACCGCATTGGGCGGAACAAGAACGAAACGCAGAATTGTTAAGTGAATCGAACTCGATAGAGAATGCAGCAACCGCCCTTGCTGCGGATCGCTATGACAGAAGCGCCCCGCCAAGACCGCGCAAGAAAGGGCGAAAGCGCTGAGCGAAGCGGGAAATTGATCAGATGGAAGAGCAGCTTGACCCTGAGTCACTCAAGGACCTCATCAGTGCTGTGCAGGACTTTCCTCAACCCGGAGTTACTTTTCGAGACATAACCCCGTTATTGCGAAGACCTGGAGCATTAAAGATCGCTTCAGTGGCAATGGCGTCAGAGTTCGCTACTTCTTCAATCACGCACGTCATGGGAATTGAATCCCGAGGTTTTCTATTTGGGCCAGCGATCGCCGATCAGCTAAATCTCGGATTTTCGCCAATACGCAAACCAGGGAAACTCCCAGGCAAGACAATTTCAGAAACGTACGGCCTGGAATACGGCACAGACACCTTAGAGATTCAGGCTGACATTCTCGGCCCCGGGGATCGGGTTCTACTCGTCGACGATGTGCTTGCGACTGGAGGAACACTCTCAGCTGCTGAGCGTCTAGTAGTTGCAACGGGCGCGGAAGTAGCTGGTGTGACGGTGCTCATCGAGTTGGATTTCCTTAAGGGTCGCGAACAACTTGGTGTACGTCACGTTGTTGCCGTGATTCACTATTAGGTAGATGAATAGCTACCACCGTCCCGTTACCTGATGGCCACCGTCACCAGAGTCCTTCCTTGGCGTCGATCAGCTGCCCCTGTCCACACGGAAATTCAGGGCGTGGTGGACCGCTATAAGGCCCGTTGGCCCCGAAGCTCCCCAGACCTGCTCGTTCGTGCCTATGAAACAGCGGAAAAAGCACACCAAGGTCAACGACGAAAGTCTGGCGAGTCGTACATACTCCATCTAGTCGCAGTTGCTTCGGTTGTAGCAGAAATGGGTTTGTACGATGTGTCGATAGCCGCGGCGTTGTTACATGACGCGGTCGAAGATACCGGGGTTGAGCTGATCGATATACGAAATGAATTTGGTCACGACGTCGCAGCCCTCGTCGATGGCGTTACAAAACTCGACCGGGTTAGGTTCGCAACTAAGCAAGCACAGCAGGCCGCCACGTTACGAAAAATGTTGGTCGCGATGGCGCAGGACCTGCGTGTTCTACTCATCAAACTTGCGGACCGACTGCACAATATGAGAACGCTAGGGGCTCTCCAGCCAACAAAACAAGAACAAATAGCGCGCGAAACATTGGATGTTTATGCGCCTCTAGCTCACAGATTAGGAATGCAAGAAGTCAGGAATGAACTCGAGGACTTGGCGTTCGCAGCTCTATACCCAAAACGTTATGCAGAAATTGACCGTCTGCTTGCAGAACGAACTCCTGCTCAAGAGGCGTACCTAGAAGGGGTTTCGGAGACCATACGAGGTCGCTTAACTAAGGCCTCTGTAGATGCGCTGGTAACAGGTAGAAGGAAACACCACTGGGCTGTCTACGAAAAGATGGTGGTAAAAGGTAGATCATTCGACGAAATCTTCGACCTAGTTGGGATCAGAGTCGTCGTGCCGACCATCAGAGATGCTTACGGGGCGTTGGGTTCGATACACAGCACCTGGAAACCAGTTTCGGGGCGATTCAAAGATTACATAGCGATGCCGAAGTTCAATCTGTATCAGTCGCTTCACACAACAGTGGTGGGTCCCGAAGGCGTCAGCCTTGAGGTCCAAATAAGAACTAACGATATGCATCAGCGGGCCGAACACGGAGTGGCCGCCCATTGGCGTTACAAAGATCCCTCTGAAGGCTCTAGCGCGGATATGCCATGGCTAAACACGATTGTCGACTGGCAAGCGGAGACAGATGATCCCGAAGAATTCATGCGAACCTTGGCAGTCGATTTAGATCAAGACGAGGTTTATGTATTCACGCCCAAAGGTGATGTGAGGGCTCTGGCAACACAAGCGACGCCGATAGATTTCGCGTACGCGATTCACACCGATATCGGTGACTCAACGATAGGCGCGAAAATAGATGGCAGACTCGTTCCCTTAGACCGGAAACTGCAATCAGGTGACACCGTCGAGGTGTTCACATCCAAAGTTGATGGGGCCGGACCGTCTCGAGATTGGCTCGAGATAGCCACAACACCCAAAGCGAGAAACGGCATCAAACAATGGTTCGCGAAGTCGGACCGAGAAGAGATGTTCGAACTCGGTAGAGAACAAATAACAGAGGCCATGCGCAAAGAAGGCTTAAGAGCCCAGTTGCTCATCGAGAGCGACGAGTTGCGTCGCGTAGCTGAACAATTCAATCGCAGTGACCTAACGCTTCTGTGCGAGGCAGTCGGAAAGGGTGACCTAAAGGCAACGGCGGTGGCGAAGCGTCTAGTAGCAAACCTGCGCGGAGAAGAGAGTGACCAACGGTTGCCGGCCAAACCAGCGCAACACCGAGGATCCCGACGTCGCCGAACTAGCGGAGTTCATGTGGAGGGATTTGATGATTCGTTAGTACGCCTAGCCGGATGCTGCAACCCGGTTCCGAGAGACGAAATTCTCGGTTTCGTAACTAAAGGGAGGGGTATATCGGTACATCGAGATGACTGTGCCAATGCCTCAGAATTGGTTGAATCATCTGGCGCCCGCCAAGTCGAAGTCGATTGGGATGCAGCCTTCTCTGGTCACTTCCGCACCAGCATCGAAGTACGAGCACTTGACCGAGATCACCTCCTCGCAGACGTTGTATCTGTCATATCCGATCATCACCTCAGTATCGCTAGTGCCCACACGTTTACTGGCGATGACCAAGTGTCTGTTCTGCAGTTCGACATTGAGGTCGGCGACCCCACCTTGTTGGAACAACTTCTAGGTGCGGTAAGAGAGGTCGACGGTGTATTTGACACACATCGAGTCGTTCCCAATAGTGTGAGACCCCCATCTTGAACGAGCTGACGGTAGACAGAAAAGTGTCAGGGAGTTTGTGGTTCAAGCATCTACGATGGTGAGTTCACCGGGCAGTAACTTTCTCCGCTGCCCAACGCCCGAGGATTTTCCATGTCGAAGAAGGCCAATACCTTCCAAACTCCAATCGGGACACGTGACCTTTTACCCGAGGAGTCTGCGCGCTGGGAAGCAGTCATAGACGTTTTTTCGAACGTCGCATCTCGTGCAGGTTTTTCTTTGGTAGACACACCTATTTTTGAAGACATCGGAGTTTTCTCGCGAATCGGTGAAGGTACTGACGTCGTCGGGAAAGAAATGTATGAGTTCCTCGATCGGAGTGAACGACGAATGGCTTTGCGCCCCGAAGGGACAGCAGCAGTTTGCAGGGCTTTCGCTCAACACCGTCCGCCCATTCCATGGAAGGTGTATTACCGAGGTCCCTATTTTCGCTACGAAGCTCCACAGGCCGGCCGATTCAGACAGTTTCACCAATTTGGAATTGAAAGCATCGGGTCAGACGATCCAGACATCGATGCCGAAGTGATTGCCGTGGGGTGGAAGGTCCTACAAAACGTTGGGTTAGAAAAAGTTGACTTACTTGTGAACTCAATGGGTGATTTAGAAACAAGAAAGAATTATCAAGAAGCCCTAGGAGCTTTCCTTAAAGACCACTCAGATGACTTAGATGAAGAGGACCAGAACAAAGTGGGGTCTCATCCGTTGCGAGTTCTGGACTCGAAACGACCAGCGACGCAAAGTGTCACTGCTAAGGCCCCAACGGTTGATGATTTTCTGAGTGCAGGGGCTCAGGAACACTTTGATCGAGTCAAAGACGGACTCGCAGCTTTAGATATTCCATTTTCAGTCGATCCCAGACTTGTTCGCGGTCTGGACTATTACACCCACACGACCTTTGAATTTCAGAGTTTGGCCCTTGAAGGCGCCCAAAACGCGGTGTGCGGTGGTGGTAGGTACAACGGATTGGTTGAAGCACTAGGCGGGCCACCTACGCCTGGCATTGGATTTGGGATGGGTATCGAGCGGTTACTGATGGCTTGTGATGCTGAGGAATCGTTTCTAGTGCCATCTTCTAGAATTCAAGTATGGGTGGTCGACGTTACAGACGGATCCGCAGCTCGTGACTTAACTCATGAGTTACGTAATATTGGAGTCGTAGCGGACCGTTCCTTCGATCAACGTTCAATGCGAAGCCAAATGCGTAGTGCAAATCGATCCGGTGCAGAAATTGCTTTAATCATCGGTGATCAAGAGGTGAGTGAAGAGACGGTGGCCATACGAATGCTGCGAGACGACGAAAGTGGACAAATAGTTGTCCCACGCAACGCAGTTGTAGCTGAGGTTGAAAGTCTCTTGGGGCTTGATTCTCAAGAATGAGCTAACTGCTCTGGAGATAGATCATGACAATAAGAACTGACTACTGCGGACGCCTTTCCGTTGACGACATAGGAAGAGTTGTCACCGTTTGTGGCTGGGTATCCAAACGTCGAGAACACGGTGAGTTCTTAGCGTTTGTGGACCTCCGCGACCGCACCGGGATGATTCAATGCGTCGTCGACCATGCTCACGACATTCGCAGTGAGTACGTGTTGGCGATAACCGGCACTGTGAGAGAACGACCACCCGAAACCGTGAACGAAGAATTACCCACAGGTTCAATAGAAATCGGTGATGCCACGGTCGAGGTTCTCTCGCAGGCGGAGCCGCCCCCATTTCAGATAAGTGGACGGGTTGAAGTTGATGAAACCATCCGAATCCGACACCGCTACCTAGATTTACGAACTGGGCGGATGCAGCGAAATCTTCGAAGCCGAGCGGTAATTAACTCCGCTATTCGTCGTGCCATGGATGCCCAGGAGTTCGTTGAAATCGAAACACCGATGCTTATAGCGTCGACCCCTGAAGGTGCTAGAGATTTTGTTGTCCCAAGTCGGTTAACCCCCGGCAACTTCTACGCACTCCCGCAGAGCCCTCAACTCTTCAAGCAGTTGTGCATGGTTGGAGGCATAGACCGCTATTACCAGATAGCGCGCTGCATGAGAGATGAAGATCTCCGGGCAGATAGACAATTTGAATTTACACAATTAGATATGGAAATGAGTTTCGTTGAAGGTCAAGACGTCAGAGCCGTGGTCTCAGAAGCTGTTAGCGACGCAGCAGAAGCCATAACAGGTGAACGACCCGGATTGATACCCGAGATGTCCTGGCTCGAAGCTATGAATAGATACGGTTCAGATAAACCCGACATTCGGTTTGGCTACGAGCTAGTAGAGCTAACTGAGGTTTTTGCCGACACTGACTTCAACGCGTTCAAAGCAGCGTGCATTAAAGGAATCAAGGTCGAAGGTGGTAGTGAGATTGGCCGTAACCAACTCGACCAACTAACTGATAAGGCGAAAAGTTGGGGCGCTAAAGGGCTGGTTTGGGTGAAGGTAGGCGAATCAGGAGAAGTGAATTCTCCGGTCGCCAAGTTCATGAGCGAAGAAGAGATCTCGAACCTGTTGGCAGCCATGGAAGCAGTGGAGGGCGATATTTGTTATCTCGTTGCTGACGATTGGCGTCAAACAGTTCACGTTTTAGGACTCCTACGACTCGAATTAGGAAAGCCCCCAGTCAACGAAGGAGGATTCCACTTTCTCTGGGTAGTCGACTTCCCGCTTTTCGAAGATATCGATGGTGAAGGAAACCCGGTACCAGCGCACCATCCATTCACTATGCCGCACGAAGACGACCTAGAACTTCTTTCAGGCAACGCAGAACCCAGCGACCTACTGGCCGTTAGGTCCCAGGCGTACGATTTAGTGTTGAATGGATGGGAATTAGGGTCCGGCAGTGTGCGTATCCACCGGAGAGACATCCAGCAACAGATTTTTGATCTATTGGGAATCAGTGAAGAAGAATCACAACAAAAGTTCGGCTTCTTAATGGATGCGTTCCGGTATGGGGCGCCGCCGCACGCCGGTTTTGCCTTCGGAATTGATCGACTGGTAGCACTATTGGTCGGAGAAGAAAATATCCGGGAAGTCATAGCGTTCCCGAAGAGCCAATCCGGCACTGATCCTCTGACCGAAGCCCCGACACCTATCGACCAGACTCAACTCGACGAACTTGGGCTTAGGGTGCTGCCCCCCGCTACGTGACCAAATTGTCTTCTGAGGCCAACTAGGTTCGTTGCTGTGAGCGACCTATTCGAGTCAGCAGCTGAAGAAATAATGAACCGTAGGGCTCCACTCGCTGCACGACTTCGCCCTCGCCGGCTAGACGATCTCGTAGGCCACGAAGAGTTGATAGGAGTTGGGGCGCCACTAAGAACCCTTATCGAAGCTGATCGACTGACTTCCATCATTTTGTGGGGTCCCCCTGGATGTGGGAAAACCACCTTGGCTCGATTGATTGCCAACCACACCGAGAAGGAATTCATAACGCTGTCAGCGGTATCAGCTTCAGTAAAAGACGTACGTTTCGTAATTGAAGAAGCACAACGTCGTTTAGGGGAACGCAGCATAGGAACAATTCTGTTTCTTGACGAAGTACATCGTTTCAACAAAGCGCAGCAAGATGCCCTGCTGCCTTCAGTAGAAGACGGGCTACTAGTTCTCATTGGTGCAACCACAGAGAACCCATACTTCGAGGTGAACGCACCACTTCTGTCAAGATCGAACTTATTTCGACTAGACGAATTAACGGACACAGCTATTAAGGAGCTTCTACTCAGAGGCGCAACTCACGAAGAGGCTGTCATTAGTTCAGAGGCGATGGAACATCTGGTTCAACGCGCAGATGGAGATGCTAGACGAGCCCTAACTGCCCTGGAAGTAGCAGTCGTTCTCGCCGGAGGAAAAGGCGCCAACGTAGAACTGCAGCACGCAGAACACGCGCTCGACGCCAGAGCCCACCGTTACGGAGATGACGAACACTACGACGTCATTTCTGCGTTCATAAAAAGTATTCGAGGCTCAGACGTTGATGCGGGACTCTACTGGTTAGCTCGAATGCTCGAGGCTGGTGAAGACGCTCGTTTTATAGCGAGAAGACTCGTGATTCTGGCCTCTGAGGACATTGGTATGGCTGACCCCATGTCGTTACTCGTTGCGGATGCAGCTGCGAGAGCAGTTGAATTCGTAGGACTGCCGGAAGCTCAATTGAACTTGGCTCAAGCTGTCATCCATTTAGCAACTGCGCCCAAGTCGAATTCTGCGCTCATTGCAATCACACAAGCAAGGAGTGATGTCAAAAAGGGAGTGGGCCGACGAGTACCAGTTCATCTACGCGACGGTCACTACAGTGGCGCGCAAGAATTAGGTCATGGAGCTGGCTACGTCTACCCCCACGGGAATGAAGAAGGTTGGGTCGACCAGCAATACCTTCCCGACGAGATCACTAACGAACGCTATTACTCACCAACTCAACATGGACATGAGGCTGAACTGTCCGCATTACGACAGAGGTGGAGAGTGGTGAACAAGTCGATGGAAGGTACTGACGATAGAGGTTCAGACGACCAGGGCCAGAACAAATGACCGTCTGGGACCTAGTCGCCGTAGTAGTGACAGTCTGCGTAATAGTTACGATGGCAATCCTCTTACTATTGCTGACTCAACTCATTTCTGTGTTGCGTGACTTGCGGTCGGCAGCAGATCGACTTGCCGACCACGCGCTACCTGCCGTGGACGACCTAAAAGAAACCGTGGATCATGCCGATGTTGAGTTAGAGAGACTGCAGGGAGTAATTGGTGCAGCTGAGGAAATATCTCAAAATCTTCGATCAGTAGCTCGAAAATCTGCTCGGGTCACCTCCGCGCCCTCAATAAAACTCAAGGCGATTGCAGCAGGATTCAAGTCTGCAATTAACCGTATGAAAGATGACTGAAGTACCGGATAAAGATGAATGCGGCGGAGCGAAGTTCGTGGCAGGCTATGGGCGTGTTTAAACGACTTAGATGGCTGCTGCTCGGCGGAGTGTTTGGCGCCGGAAGTTCCCTGTGGATTCGGCGACAGTTTCGCCATTTAGCAGCGCGCTATGCCCCGGTAAGGGGAACCGCAACTGTCGCAGGAGCCGCTCGCCGAGTCAGTCGAGATTTGCGTGATGCGTGGGCCGATGGACAGCGGCAGATGCGTGATACCGAAACAAAACTGCGTGACGAAGAAATAAAGGTTTCTGACCGTTATTGATTAGGACCGAGTCCCAGTAGCAACACCTCGCTACCATCTTGAGACATGCAAGCAGGTGAATTGCGAGAAGCCTTCTCAACGTTCTGGGCCGAGCGTGACCATCAGGTCCGCAGTTCAGCGAGTCTCATACCCCATGAACCGACGTTGTTGTTCACTGTGGCTGGAATGGTGCCCTTTATGCCGTACTTCTTGGGGGAGGAGCAGCCGCCAGCGTCGCGGCTTTGCACCATTCAGAAGTGTGTTCGTGCGGGAGGCAAACACAACGACCTTGATGACATAGGCAGAACAAACCGTCACTTCACCTTCTTTGAGATGATGGGCAACTTTAGTTTCGGTGATTATTTCAAAGCCGAAGCTATTCCTTGGGCCTGGGAGTTCGTAACCGAAGTTCTTAACCTGGAAAGAGATCGTCTTTGGGTCACGGTTCATGTAAGTGATGACGAGGCTGAGGAAATTTGGACCTCATCAGTTGGCCTGCCAGCAGAACGTATACAGCGATTAGATAAAGACAACTGGTGGGCTGCTGGCGACACCGGGCCATGCGGTCCTTGTAGTGAAATCTTTTATGACCTTGGTCCAGAATATGGTGATGACGGCGGACCCGCGGAAGGTGGAGAAGATCGATTCATCGAAGTGTGGAACCTCGTTTTCATGCAATTTTCCAACGATGGGTCTGGTGATTTAGCACCCTTGCCTCAGACAGGCATTGATACTGGCGCCGGTATGGAGCGGCTACTAGCCGTGCTTCAAGGAGTCCCATCGGTATGGGACATAGACCTGTTCGAACCCCTGCTGTCAGAGGCTGAGCGAATTACCGGAATCAAATATGGCCAGGATGCGTCCACCGATATTTCGATGCGGATTTTTGCAGACCATGCGCGGTCTACAGCACTGTTAATAAGTGATGGTGTTTTCCCCTCTAACGAAGATCGCGGCTACGTGCTTCGTCGCATCATCCGACGAGCCGTTAGGCATGCCTGGACTTTAGGGGTCGAAGATGTTGTGATGCCCTCGCTGGTTGAAGTTGTAGCCGGCGTAATGGGTGACCACTATTCGGAATTACGCGAGAACCTTGAACTGATAAAAGATGTCGTCGGCCGAGAAGAAGAACAATTTCGGCGAACATTGGCAACCGGCTCGCAGATATTAGAGGACGCCGTCAGTTCTCTCGCTGACGGAGAATCACTCTCGGGAAACGTCGCGTTTCAACTCCACGATACGTTTGGCTTTCCTGTAGAGGTCACAGAAGAAATTCTTAGCGAACGGAACCTCACCTTAGACAAAGAAGGTTTCGACGTATCGATGAACGAGCAGCGCGAACGAGCTCGTTCCGCTCGAGATGACGGGCCGGCCATAGCGAACGACGTATACCGAGACATTCTGGACCAGTTCGAGATCACAGAGTTTGTCCGTGAGTCCAGCCGGGTCGATGAAGCGCAGGTCCTCGCGGTGGTCGAGTTGGAAGAGTCTCGGGTTGAAGTGTTTCTCGATAAGACACCGTTCTATGCGGAGAGTGGCGGTCAAATTGGCGACGTCGGCACAATAAGAACTGAGGATGGTGTTGTAGAAGTAGATGACTGCACCTTCGCCTTACCAGGCCTGCATCGGCATATAGGCCGCATCGTTGACGGAACAATCAGGGCTTCTTCCACTGCCATCGCAGAGATCGATGATGAACGGCGTTCAGCAATTCGCCGAAACCACACGGCTACTCACATCCTTCATTGGGCCTTACGCGAAGTTCTTGGAGATCACGTTAAACAAGCGGGCTCCTTAGTCGCTCCCGATCGCTTGCGCTTCGACTTCAACCATTTTGAAGCGGTCACAGCTGAGCAACAGGAAGAGATCGAGGACCTTGTTAATACGGAGTTACTGACCAACGGAAGCTGTCGTCACTACGAAACAACGATGGAACACGCCCAAGAAGTTGGAGCGGTGGCGTTCTTCGGTGACAAATACGGTGACATAGTTAGAGTCTTGGAGGCTGGTCAGCACTCACTTGAATTGTGCGGAGGGACTCACGTAAATGCCTTAGGGGATATAGGGCATCTCAGGATCATCTCAGAAAGCAGTATCGGTTCCAACATTCGCCGCGTTGAAGCGGTCACCGGACTTGCCACCGTCGAACGGCTTCAAAGTAGTGAACAACTATTGACCCAAGTGGGAGAGTTGTTGAACACGTCGCCTGACGAGATCTTGGATGCTCTGCAGCGCCGATTAGGAGAGATGAAAGATCTACGCAGTCAAGTTAAGGCGCTGCAGCAAGTCACGGCAGGAGTTCGCGCAAATGAACTCGCTGACAGCGCGGAAGACGGAATCGTTGTCGAACGACTAGACGGAATGGAACGCGACGAATTGCGAGACCTAGCTGCCGCTATAAGGGATCGTTCAGGTATTCGAGCCGTGGTCTTGGCTGGGGCTCCAGATAGCGGCGGGGTTGCGTTGGTATCAGCTGTCGCTCCGGAGGGAGAGTTCGAAGCAGCATCACTTATCGACGAAGCGGCAAGCTTGATCCAAGGGGGTTTTGGTCGCAAGGGCAATCCACCGCTGATCGTTGCCGGGGGGAAAAACGTCGATGGGATTGAAGAGGCGCTGCAGAGTGCTCGACGGGCCGCTGGTATAGAGGGAGGCTGATTGCTCGGATGAGAGCCGTCGGAATCGACCTAGGAGAGAAACGGATCGGCGTCGCGATTTCAGATAGCGGCGGCAGCCTCGCCACTCCATATGAAGTTGTTACCCGGACAGGAAGTCGCGACGAAGACCATCGGCGGATCAAAGCTATCGTTGAGGAAGTGGAGGCGGAGATTGTCGTAGTTGGACTTCCCCTGTCGTTGGATGGGACCGAAGGAAAGGCAGCGCAAGGGGCTCGACAAGAAGCGGAAGCCATTGGGCAAACAATTTCAGTTCCAATCGAATTGCACGATGAACGACTCACGACCGTCGAAGCTGAGCGAATATTGAAAGAACAAGGACTCGACGCTGCCGAGAGGCGCAATGTAGTCGACAAAGTTGCAGCAGCCATCCTGCTGCAAGCTTGGATGGAGGGGAGATGAACAGCCCCGCTGATTCATCTTTCAGAGGCTTTCGTCCGCCACCGCCTCGACAGCGTCGCACTGAGCGAGCCAAACCCAGTCAAAGAGAAGGGGTTGACTATGAAACCGTGTTCATTCGTAAAGGGCGAGGAACTACCCTGTCCATCCTGTTCTTGCTGGGACTGCTCTTAATAGCCGCTTGGGTAACGCTTCGTGCAGTCCAGTGGGGGAGAGAACAACTCGATCCTCCAGGAGAGCAGGGTGCGGCAATCAATTTGACGCTACCCCCGGGTGTTAGCACCAGTGGAGTTTCTAAAATTCTTGAACAGAACGGGGTAATACCTGATGCGAGAGCATACGAGTGGTACGTGCGTCTCAAAGGTGCGCCTTTGTTTCAGGCAGGTGACTACACCTTTCATACGAATTCAGCGGTGTGGGATGCATTGGAGATCCTAAAAACTGGACCGCGCTACGTAGAACAAAATGTGCGGATCCGGCTCACAATTCCGGAAGGACTAACGGTTCGGCAGATCATCGGTGTCATTGACCAAGTCGAAGACGCTCCCTTTAGTGGGGCGGAGTTCGAAGACGAAATGCGGATGCAACATGTCGTCTCAAATTACGCGCCCTCTCCTGCGGCGATGCCGGTGGGGGCAATCGAACCTTATGAAGGATTGCTCTTCCCGGACACTTATTACTTGGGGCCAGACTCCACCCCGGAAGAACTGTTGACTCAAATGTTGAACAGATTCGATCAAGTCTTAACAGGACTCGGCTATGCGGCAGCTCCACAGACAGTTGGCCTCACTCCTTATGAGACAGTCGTGTTAGCTAGCTTGATTGAACGCGAAGCTCGTGTTGGGAATGAACGAGCAAAGATCTCAAGGGTCATTCACAACCGTCTCGCTGCGGACTGGTACTTAGGTATTGATGCCTCAATCATTTATGTCACTGGCGACAATCAGTTGACTGCCAGTGACCTCCAAACTGAATCACCTTTCAATACGCGGTTGTCGAAAGGCCTTCCCCCGACACCCATAGCGGCGCCAGGTAAAGCCGCGTTAGAAGCAGCAATGGCACCGGTGTCTGGCCAATGGATGTTCTATGTGCTCGCCGATTCAGAAGGGCGCCACAATTTTTCGGTTAGTAGTGATGAATTTGAACGAGATAAAGCCAAATGTCAGGAGCGCGGTCTGTGTTAGTGCTTCCAGATAACCTGCCCAGCCCAGACACGCGAGTCGCAGCGGTGATCGGTGACCCAGTAAGCCATTCGCTAAGTCCGCGTCTCCACAACGCTGCCTTCGCTGCCCTTGGGCTCGACTGGATGTATGTGGCATGTCATGTGCCAGAAGGCCGTGGAGCTGAAGCTGTCGAAGATATGAGAAGTCTCGGATTCAGAGGATTATCGGTAACGATGCCCCACAAGGCTGCCGTGGCTTCGGCCGTGGATGCGCTTTCAGCCACCGCTGCCAAACTAGGAGTCGTCAACTGTGTTCGGGTAGAAGACGACCAACTTATCGGAGAGAACACCGATGGGATTGGGTTCTTGACTTCGATACAGACGCAAATGGCAATAGACGTAAAAGGTCTCCGGGTCGTCATTGTGGGAGCTGGGGGAGCTGCCCGATCTGTCGCTCTTACAATGGTAGAGAACGGGTCGACGGTCGGGATATACAACAGGACGCATAGTTCAGCAGAGCAGGTTGTGGCAATCGTCGGGGGTGGGAGCTCCGTCGTTCAACAAAACGCGATCAAAGAGGCTGAACTCATTATCAACGCTACGCCGCTCGGTATGGCTCCGAACGATCCAATGCCTTTCGATGTGGATCTATTGCGAGATGGCCAAACTGTTGTTGACCTCATCTACGAACCGTCAAAAACAACTTTGCTCAAGGAGGCGGAGGCTCGCGGGCTTCAAACATTGAATGGGTTAGGGATGCTTCTCCACCAAGCTGGTGAGCAATTTCGTTTATGGACCGGTCAGCAACCCCCAATCAAAGCTATGGCTGAATCTGTCGACATGACCGTCTGAGGGAACTCGAGTCCTTCTGCTCACAAGAACTCGAGCGGCCCTAGGTCGCTAAGTTGCCGGGGGACTGGTTATTTCAGGCTTGTTCATAGCTTTGAGTCGGTACTCTTCGGTGTGTGATTCGTCTTCAGGTACCACTGGGCTCTCGTAGCTATCCGGTTGTGGTCGGCGCGTCTGTGCTTAGTGAGTTTCAATCGCTTGTTCCCCCCGGAGTATCGAGAGTGGCGTTCGTCACTCAAGCTGGTATTGACGTGGAGGTAAAAACCGATCTGCCTTCAACCGTCCATTTCCTGCCGGATGGAGAAGAAGCAAAGCAACTTCGCGTCATCGAAGATTTATGTTCGGCGTTTGCGCAAGAAGGACTCACCCGTCAAGACCTAGTTGTCGGTATCGGTGGTGGTGTTGTAACCGACGTCGCCGGTTTCGCTGCTTCTGTTTACCACCGAGGTATCCAAGTAATGCATGTACCGACCACATTGTTAGGTCAGATCGATGCCGCAATTGGGGGCAAAACGGGAGTGAATCTTCCTGAAGGCAAGAACCTTGTCGGAGCGTTTTGGCAACCGAGTGCAGTGTTGTGCGATACCGATGTACTCGCGTCGCTGCCGGAAAGAGAGTTTCGTTCAGGAATGGGTGAATTAGCTAAATACCATTTCCTTGGCGGTGAGGGGTTAGACGCATTAGCGCTAGATCAACGGGTAGCGGCGTGTATACAAATTAAGGCCGACACAGTGGCCGCTGATGAGCGCGAAGGTGCTGGCCGTGCTCTATTAAATTATGGGCA
>ENA-UPTF01000592-UPTF01000592.1-marine-metagenome-genome-assembly--contig:-NODE-592-length-24840-cov-3.657796_pt1 | contig 24840 bp, 21 predicted proteins | sample MGYA00238166_ERZ767019 | MGnify/ENA primary metagenome ERZ767019 (study PRJEB28930, sample SAMN06266391) | marine metagenome | isolation source: Sea water from 250 m depth | place: Atlantic Ocean | study... | reverse complement strand
GACCATCGAGAAGCTCGATCGACCATCCGGCGGCTGCGAAAGCTGCTAGATCGCGTCGTAATCGAGGGTACGTTTCGATCGTTTTGGCTTGGGTCAGAACGTCCAGATTGGAACCGGCGACGCCTACGAGGCTTGTACGGGTAAAGAGTTCGATATGTGGTGCAAACTGGCTGGCCGGACGACGTGAACCGCGAGCAACTAGTCGCCGACGTCCAAACTGTTGTGTGAATACGGTGATAACGCGATCGGCGTCTCCAAGGTCGCGACGACTCAGGATTACGCCCTCGGCCTTATAGGTGCTTGAGCGATGAACAGAGGTCATGGCGAAGCTTGGTTTGCTTTCTCGGTTGGCTCAGTTGCATTTGTGGTTGAGGTGTTCGTGGATCGGATCACATCGATGGTTTCAACACGTGGTCCACTCATTCGTCGGACACGGAAAAGCCAGCCTTGGTGTTCGATGGAAGCTCCTGGTTTAGGCACAGATCCCAGTCGGTGCATTACGAATCCACCGACGGTTGTATAGTCCCCGTCGTCTATTTCGCATCCGGTCGCGTCAGTTAGCCGATCAAGACGTAGCAGGCCGGAAGCAACAAAGCGGTTGTCTCCCAATCGATGCAATTCGTCGATTGGGGTGTCGTGTGCGTCGCGAATTTCGCCCACCACTTCCTCAACCAAATCTTCCAACGTGACGATGCCGGCCGGGGATCCGTGTTCATCTACTACAAGTGCCATGTGTGCTCGTGCGCGGCGCATGGTGAGTAGAAGTTCTCCGACAAGAGCTGGTAGGGGTGCAACGTGGAGTGGGCGAATCGCGGTTACAGGAAGAGGTCGATCTGAATTTTCTTGATTAGGGTCGAACGGCTTGCCCCGTAAAGGTTTTGAGTGGCTTGGTGTCTTCAGATTGATGGCACCCGGCAATCGAAGGTGGTACCGCGGGATGCAAGTCTCGTCCTTTGTGAGGGACGAGATTTTTTTTTGCCTGAAGAAACTGAGCGTTATTCGTAATACAAGCGATAAACATTAGCACCTAATCAACAAGTAATTGCCGAAGTGATATCCGGCAAGCGTGTAGGAAACGGATATGTCTAAAATCCTCACTGGTAGTCAAATTGTCTGCGAAGCGCTGCTCAAAGAAGGTGCGAGCGTGGTGTTTGGTATCCCGGGTGGTGCGATTCTTCCGCTTTATGGAGTTCTGTCGCAGTATCCAGACTTGCGTCATATCCTCTCACGTCACGAGCAGGGGGCAGCGCATGCTGCTGACGGATACGCCAGATCTACGGGTACGGTTGGCGTGGCTTTTGCGACGTCTGGACCAGGTGCAACCAATCTGGTTACGGGCTTGGCTACTGCGATGATGGATTCAGTTCCCATTGTCGCAATTACTGGTCAAGTAGGTCGTGCTGCGATCGGTACGGACGCGTTTCAAGAAACCGATATCACTGGTTCAACGCTTCCTGTTACCAAACACAACTACCTTGTCATGCGTGCTGATGATCTGGGCAAAACAATTCACGAGGCTTTTCATATAGCAAAAACGGGTCGCCCGGGACCAGTTCTAATAGATATTCCAAAAGATGTATTCACCGAGACGGGCGAATACGATCCTGACGCTCCAATTAATTTGCCTGGCTATAGAGTTCCTGGTAAAGCTGAAGAGGCTCAGATAAAAGCTGCTGCAGAATTGATCAATGCAGCTCAGCGACCGGTGATACTCGCGGGTCATGGAGTTGTCTTATCACGGTCATTTGATGAGCTTAAGGAATTTGCTGAAAAAACCCAGATTCCAGTGGTAACCACTTTACTGGGGATCTCGTCTTTTCCTGAAGATCATGTGCTTAGTACAGGTTTTCCAGGTATGCATGGGATGGCATATGCTTCTCTTGCGATTGATCAGGCCGATTTAATTGTCAACTTTGGAAGTCGTTTTGACGACCGAATCGTTGGTGATTCTCGGCGGTTTTCAACTGGTTCAAAAAAAATCCATGTAGACATTGATCCTGCGGAGATAAACAAAAGCATAAAGGTTGACGCTCCTGTTGTAGGGAACATCAAAGATGTGTTTCAACAGCTCATACCGCAAGTGAAATCGACTACGCATGTCGAATGGTTACAGCATATTGAGCATCTTAAATCCGAGCATCCTTCACTGAGAATTCCTGAGAGTGATCGATTAATGGGGCAGCACGTTGTCAGGGCACTTTCGGATGTCACGCAAGGTGAGGCAATCATCACTACTGGAGTTGGGCAGCATCAAATGTGGGCTGCACAGCATTATCAGTTTAAGAACGCTAATTCTTGGTTGTCATCGGGTGGGGCTGGAACGATGGGTTACGAAGTCCCTTCAGCTATCGGGGCACAGGTTGGTAACCCCGATAGCTTGGTTTGGTCGATTTGTGGCGATGGTGGATTTCAGATGACGATGATGGAGCTTGCGACAGCTGCTGAAAATGATCTTCCAGTAAAGTACGCGATTTTGAACAATAATCATTTGGGGATGATTACTCAGTGGCAGGGCTTTTTCTATAACGAGGATTATCAAGCTGAAACGTATTCCGGTAACCCAGACTTTGTGAAACTCGCAGAGGCTTATGGCATAAAAGGAATACGGGTATCGAAGCAGGATGAACTTGAGTCGGCTATAAATGAAGCAAATAACCATAATGGTCCTGTGGTAGTGGATTTTGTAATCGAAAAAGTTGATGACGTTTATCCAATGATTCCTGCAGGACAGAGTATCGAGGAATTAATCGAGGAACCAAACTAATGGCGTCTAGCGATAACGCATCATTTCAGCGGACAATTTCTGCACTGGTACAGGATCGGCCAGGTGTGCTGGCCCGGATTGCTGGTCTATTTCGTAGACGCGGTTTTAATATTGCCAGTCTCGCTGTTGGTCGCTCAGAGCAACCAGGGTTGTCTAGAATGACTTTCGTTGTTGAAGGGCCAAATGAGGTTGTTCGACATGTATCCGCACAACTTGATCGGTTAATTGATGTTGTTGAGGTCCGTGATATTACTGAAAAAAATATTGTCTGGCGCGAACTTGCATTGATTAAAGTTACTGCAGATGCTTTAGCTAGACGAGAGATACTTGAACTGGTGAATATTTTCCGGGTGAATGTGATTGATATTGGTGCTGAAAGTCTGACGGTGGAAATTTCGGGTGGTCGTCAAAAAATTGACTCGTTCATCGAACTCGTTCGTAAATTCGGGATTGAGGAAGTTATACGTACTGGTCGCGTTGCGACCCTTAGAGGCACATTAATTGCGGGTGAGGTCGACGGATTGTTCCAGTCAGATACCAATCAATCAAATTACACTTTACCCATTCCAGGTGATGATACAGGGAGCGTTTGAAAACGCTTGCGAATAGGCTGTCGGGATTGCTGACAGAAAACAAAACTAAGCGCTTTAAGGCTGATAATTCATAATGGCTATTCTTTCTTATGACAAAGATATCGACGATTCCATACTGCGGGATAAAACGATTGCAGTACTTGGGTATGGATCCCAAGGGCACGCACATGCACTTAACTTGAAAGAAAGTGGATTTAACGTTGTTGTTGGACTTTACGAAGGTAGCCGAAGTAAGCAGGCTGCTGAAGAAGCAGGGCTTACGGTTCTTTCTAATGCCGATGCTACGAAGGCCGCTGATCTGATTTCTTTTTGTTTGCCTGACACGGTTCAGTCGAAGGTATACAGAGAAGATGTTCAGCCGAACTTGGAGTCAGGTAAAACATTGTTATTCGCCCATGGGTTCACTATTTTCTATGAGCAGATTGCTCCGCCGCCTGAGATTGATGTTGTGATGATTGCTCCTAAGGCACCTGGTCACAGGGTTCGTGCGGTATACGAGAGGGGCCTTGGGGTTCCGTGTCTCGTAGCCGTTCACCAGGATGTATCAGGTGCGGCTCACGATGTAGCACTGGCTTACGGGAAAGGTATTGGAGGCGGTCGTGCAGGTATTTTAGAAACGACGTTTAAGGAAGAAACAGAGACCGATTTATTTGGGGAACAGGCTGTTTTATGTGGTGGGGTGACCGAACTTGTCAAGACTGGTTTTGAAGTATTGGTGGAGGCTGGTTATGAGCCGGAATCTGCCTACTTTGAGGTTCTTCATGAGTTGAAATTGATCGTCGATCTTATGTACCAAGGTGGTCTCGGATACATGCGGTATTCGGTGAGCGAAACTGCTGAATATGGTGATTACTCACGTGGTCCTGTTGTGATTGATTCCAATGTCAAAAAGAACATGGAAAAAGTCTTGCAACAAATTCAATCAGGAGAATTCGCTCGCGAGTGGATCGCTGAAAACGATGAAGGTCAGCATAAGTTCAAGCAGATGCGCGCTGACAACGAAATACATGGTATCGAGAAGGTGGGTAAAGAGCTTCGAGACATGATGCCTTGGTTGGAATCGACCACATAGTATTTTCTGGAGAATAGATAACTAAGGCGTTATAAGTCGCGGTTTTACATACTAGTTCGGTAAAGCTGTTCAACTATAAAAAGCGAGCGCTGGAGGGATTAAAATGGCGCAGCAGAGTCATACTGAAGACAAAGTAATTATTTTTGACACGACCCTTCGTGATGGAGAACAATCTGCCGGAGCTGGTCTAACGGTTGAAGAAAAACTTCGTATTGCTCACCAACTTAACAAGCTGGGTGTCGATGTTATTGAGGCTGGATTCGCAGGCAGTTCTCAGGGTGACTTCGAAGCTGTGCGTAGAATTGCTAACGAAGTAAAAGGACCAGTCATTACCTCTTTAGCACGTGCCGTTGACTCGGATATCGATGCTGCCGGAAAAGCCCTTGAAGGGGTGGAGAATGCTCGTATTCATACATTCCTTTCATCTTCGGATGTCCATTTAATGCACCAGATGCGTAAGGATCGTGAATCCATAATGGATATGGCCGTACATGCCGTTGAGCGAGCGAAAAGTTATGTTGATGATGTTGAATTTTCGCCAATGGATGCTTCCCGCACTGAACCAGAATACCTTTATACGATGCTTGAGGCAGTGATACGGGCTGGCGCAACAACCGTTAACATTCCAGACACGGTTGGTTATTCAACTCCCGAGGAGTTCGGGGCGTTAATTCGAGGAATTAAAGAAAACGTCCCTAACATCGATGGAGTTGTAATCAGTGTCCATTGTCATAACGACCTTGGAATGGCCTCAGCTAACTCGCTTGCAGCAGTAGAAAATGGCGCTCGTCAGGTAGAAGGTTGCGTAAATGGACTCGGTGAGCGAGCAGGAAATGCGGCTCTCGAAGAAGTCATAATGGCTGTAGAAACAAGACCAGATCACTATGGGGTTACTACCGGTATCAATTGTGAGGAGATAGGTAACTCAAGTCGTATGGTCAGTTCTATATTTGGGTTTCCTGTTCAGGCTAATAAGGCAGTGGTTGGTCAGAACGCGTTTCGACATTCCTCTGGTATTCATCAAGATGCTTTTCTAAAAGAACGTACAACTTTTGAAATTATGGAACCAGACACTGTAGGTTGGCGTGGGCAGGCGCTAGTACTCGGCAAGCTTTCCGGGAGGGCTGGTCTTCGTTCACGTTTACATGAGCTTGGTTATGACTTATCTGATGAAGAATTGGCCAGTGTGTTTGTGTCGTTTAAGGACCTTGCTGACACTAAGCGTGAGGTTACAGATATGGACCTCGAGGCACTAATGTCTGAGCAGCACCGCATGGTCGATACTGATAGAACTTATAAAGTTATCGCGGTTCATGTCGTGTGTGGGAATGACACAGTTCCACAAGCTAAAGTCACTCTTGATTGTCCGGATGGTCAATCAAGAACGGTGGAGTCTAAAGGGACTGGTCCTGTTGATGCTGTGTGTAAAGCAATCGATCAGGTTGTTGATCTAAATATCGATCTAACGGAGTTTGCTGTATCGGCGGTTACCGAAGGTATTGACTCGCTTGGCGAAGTCACTATTAGAGTGGCGAAAGATGGATCGGTCTACTCAGGTCGTGGATCAGACTCGGATATTGTCGTTGCATCAGCCAAGGCATATGTGAATGCCATTAACAGATTGATCACAATTGGAGTACAAGATCGAACCGCAACCACAGGTGCAGTTTAGCTATATACCGACAAGTCAAATAACTGTAAGCACTACTAGCTAAAGAGCTTTGGTTCTGCGTTATTATTTCTGATCGCTTAAGTTTTTTTGGCCGATAGGTTTTTATTGGGGGTTATGTGCACATGGGAAAGACCATGTTTGAAAAGATTTGGGATCGGCACATTGTTGCGGAGCCTGAGGATCAGCCAGCTCTTATTTATATCGATCTACATCTGGTGCACGAAGTCACTTCGCCGCAGGCGTTTGAAGCGTTACGCCTTACTAACCGCAAGGTGCGTCGCCCAGATTTGACTATATCGACTGTTGATCACAACCTACCAACTGATGACACTAGATCGGAAGTCATTAAAGATCCTATTGCTCGTATCCAAGTTGATACTCTTCGTAAGAATTGTGAAGAAATGGGCATAACGCTTTATGATGTTGATTCCAAAGCCCAAGGGATTGTTCACGTTATCGGACCCGAGCAGGGCTACACTCAACCTGGAATGACCATTGTCTGTGGTGATTCACACACGTCGACTCATGGTGCTTTTGGTTCGTTGGCTTTTGGAATTGGCACGTCTGAGGTAGAGCATGTTCTTGCCACGCAGACGCTGCGTCAACGTAAGCCCCAAACCATGGAAGTCCGATTTAACGGTGAACTGAAGCAGGGTGTTACTGCTAAGGATATGATTCTTGCAGCAATCGGAAAGATGGGTACCGCTGGTGGCACAGGTTATGTGATTGAGTACACGGGGGCTGCAATCCGCGGTCTTGATATGGCGGGTCGCATGACCGTTTGCAATATGACGATTGAAGCAGGAGCCAGAGCAGGGCTTATCGCTCCAGATGAGACAACCTTCGAATGGATGCGTGGGCGTAAATTTGTACCTAAAGGTGAAAAATTTGACCATGCCGTTGAGCAATGGCGGGCACTTGCCAGTGATGAAGACGCCACGTTTGACACATTAATTGAAATTGATTGCGATGATCTAGAGCCATTTGTGACCTGGGGTACCAACCCTGGGCAAGTGACGCGTATTACTGATAAGGTCCCCTCGCCCGAGGACTTCGATGATATAGCCGACAGATCTTCTGCTGAGAGTGCTCTTGAATACATGGGTTTGAAGGGTGGAACGGCAATTGAAGACATTCAGATTGATCGAGTTTTTATAGGATCTTGTACAAATGCACGTATAGAAGACCTTCGATCGGCTTCGCAGATCGTCAAAGGTCGCAAAGTTGCATCTAGTGTTCGTGCACAAATTATGCCGGGCTCCACGCTTACGAAATTACTTGCTGAAAAAGAAGGTCTGGACCAGATTTTTATGGAAGCGGGGTTTGAGTGGCGAGAATCGGGGTGCTCGATGTGTCTCGGGATGAATCCAGATATTTTAGTTCCTGGAGAACGCTGTGCCTCTACTTCGAATCGAAATTTCGAAGGTCGTCAAGGTAAGGGTGGGCGTACACATCTTGTGAGCCCTGAAATGGCTGCAGCTGCGGCCATTTCAGGTCATTTCGTAGATGTTAGGGATTGGGAAACCGAGTGATGTGCTTGACACTCTTGTTCTACTGTAAGCGCGAGGTATAACGGTGCAATCAGGGAATTACGACCCGAGACCTCCAGAAGATCGTGATCCAGTTCGAGCAACTGACGGTGATCGAACTTCTCGTACAGGTCGGCGATCCAGGGGAGCATCTGAGACCAACGCTTCTGATGATGGCATTATGCGTCGACTCAGTGGTCGTTCCGACTTGGATCGTGCAAAGGCTATGCGATACGAGCCATATTCTTATGAATCTAACTTTACCCAGTTGAGGTGGGTCGTAATATTACTTGCTGCTTGGTCTCTAGTCGCAATTTGGCTTGCCTGGCTAGATTTTTCTACCGTCAGAGTCTTGTCAGATCTTCACGACCAGGGATTTACCAGTGTGCCACCGTCGACTCTTTCTCCACAATCCATGATTGATTTTGCTGAGAGGGAAGGTCTGACTTGCATAGACACTTCTGATGTTTTTATGGCGACTTATGAATGTAATCGACTTTTTGATGCTCAAAATATCTATGAGGTTGTGAAAGGCCAGAGCTCATTAGCATTTGTGATTCTTATGGCGCTTCTACTGGTCAATATGTTTGCATTTGGTTCGTTCACTCACCGCGCCAGCAGGAATCTTCTTACTTTGAAAAGCAGTGAGCAAGGATTTACTCCCGAAAAGGCTGTGATGTGGTTCTTCATTCCAATCATGAACCTGTTTAAGCCTTGGCAGGTGTTTCGCGAGTTATTCAAAGGGAGCGATCCGGAAGTAACAACGTCGGATGATTTGGCATGGAAGACTACAGGCAAAGTATCGAATTTAGTTCATTTTTGGGCAGGAATATTCGTTTTAATATTTATCTACAATCCAATTACTATTGGAAGAGTCTGGCATTCTGTTCGGCTAACGTTTACTGATAGTGTTGTAGCCCATCAGAGACTGGTTATTGCTGATTTACTGCTGGCACTTCTTGGCATTGCTGCCTTACTTGTTGTGATTGAGTTACACAAGCGACAAGAATCGCGGCATGTTAAGGTTGGTAACATTATTGTGACACCGCCGCCGCCGGTAGATCCTCTTGAGGAGGCTCTTAAGGAGGGCATAAGGCGTAAGGAACTGGACAACCGTAACTTTCGTCGTGGCAGTCATGATCGAAAAGAAAGGTAGCTGTTTTGCAAAAATTCCGGAAACTCACTAGTATCGTCGCTCCACTTGATAGAGCGAATGTTGATACCGATCAAATCATACCGAAGCAGTTTCTCAAGAGGATTGAAAGAACCGGATTCGGAGAGTTTGCCTTCTTTGATTGGCGATATCTTGAAGATGGCGTGCTTAATCCTGATTTTATATTGAATGAAGATCGCTACCGAGGTGCAAATATTCTCGCAGGTGGTCGTAATTTCGGCTCGGGTTCGTCGCGTGAACATGCTCCATGGGCACTGATGGAAATGGGATATAAAGCAATTATTTCTACTAGTTTTGCTGATATTTTCCGCAACAACTGTATGCAAAATGGGCTTTTGCCAGTGATTTTAGAAGAAGCCGAAGTTGACACTATTATGGCGAGGGCACTTCGCGGTACCGGGTATGAAGTGACAGTTGATTTGGCATCACAGACGGTCAAAGATGATCTGGGACTTAATGCTGATTTTGATATAGACCCGTTTCGGAAGAACTCTCTGATGGCCGGTCTTGATGATGTGGGTGTCACTATGGAATTTAGTAAAGAAATTGACTTGTACGAGGGAAGTCAAACTAAACGCTGGTAGTCAACTTTCACAGATAAATACCTTTTATAATTTTTGTGGTGAGAGTGGCTTCGCGCTGTTAGACTTCACGAGATGTTTTTAAGAAAATCTCTTTTGGTATAAGAGAAAGCAGGGCTTTTAGATGGATTTACGGATCGCAGTTCTTGGCGGAGATGGTATTGGTCCAGAAGTAACAGCAGAATCAGTTAAGGTTCTTGACGCTATAGGGCGTCGTTATGGACACGAATTTACTTATATAACTGGACCAGTTGGTGGTACGGCTATAGACATGACGGGATCTGCACTCCCTGCCGACACCATGAATATTGTTCTAGGATCCGATGCGGTTCTTTTTGGGGCTGTTGGTGGTCCAAAATGGGACGATCCAGTAGCTAAGGTACGACCGGAAGATGGTATCTTGGCCCTCAGAAAAGGTCTTGGACTGTTTGCAAATTTGAGGCCCTGCAAAGTTTATGAACAGTTGATCGATACTTCTCCGATTCGCCCAGAAAGACTTATTGACGTTGATTTCATCATAGTTCGTGAATTAACTGGTGGTTTGTATTTCGGCAAACCGAAACGTCGTTGGGAAAATTCTAGAGGTCGACGGGCTGTAGACACGCTTGCTTATTCGGAAAAAGAGATCGAGAGAGTTGTCCGCGTTGGATTTGAGCTGGCCCGTGATCGTAGGAAACGACTTCACTCACTGGATAAGATGAATGTGATGGAATCATCCCGGCTTTGGCGTGAGGTAGCGACAGAAGTCGGTATTGAGTATCCCGACGTGGAATTAATCCATATGTTGGCCGACAACGCCGCTATGCAGATAATCACCCAGCCTTCTATATTCGACGTGATAGTTGCTGAGAATTTGTTTGGAGATATTCTTTCAGATGAATCTGCTGTTATCGGTGGCTCTTTGGGAATGTTGCCCTCAGCTTCGATTTCGTCTTTGCCACCGAAAAATGGTCGTCGTCGTAGAGGTGGTAAACCAGCTTTGTACGAACCAATCCATGGTTCTGCACCTGATATTGCCGGTAAATCCCTTGCAAATCCAATGGCTTCAATTCTCAGTGCCGCGATGCTTCTCCGATTTTCGGCTGGACTCAACACTGAGGCTGAGGCAATTGAAAAAGCGGTTGATTCTGTGCTATCTGAGGGCTACAGGACGCTCGATATTTCAGCAGGCAACGACCGACCTCTCACGACTACTCAAGTAGGCGATATGATTGCAGGCTTAGTATCAGGTTAGACCCTTGGCTCGGATCTCTTTTAACTTAACTTGATTCGATTCGAACATGGTGGCGAACATGGTAATTTCTATTACTGGGAATCAGGGTCCTTACCCGAGAAGTCTTCATTCGGATCGATTTCATGACCAGCCAGCCAATCTGGATCGAGGTTGATTCCTAACCCTGGCCGATTAGAAACGTAAAGATCACCATTTTTTATGTCTAATGGATGATCGATCATTACGTTATAGCTTGTTAGGTCGTAGCGGCTCGTTTCGAGTTTGTAAAAATTGGGTACGGTCAGCATCACCTGCGCACCTGATATAACGTTTATTGGACCCGAGGCGTCGTGTGGTGAAATCGGCACGTAATAGGCTTCTGCCATTGTCGCTATCTTTTTGAGTTCCGTAACTCCACCGGTCCAGGTTATGTCCGGCATGATGTAGTCGGCTAGATTGTTTTCAAAAATTGGGACGAATTCCCACCTTGTGTGAAGCCTTTCACCGACAGATATGAGTGGTGAAATTTGCTCTTTAACCTGCTTCAGTGCTTTCCAGCTCTCGGTTGGGACGGGCTCTTCGAACCAGAAAATATCCCATTCAGCCATTTGATTCGCAAGCCTAGTAGCTGTAGGCACGTTGTACATTCCGTGAGCATCGATAAGAATTTCGATATCGGCTCCTGCTGTTTCTCGTGCTGCCGCTAGAATATCCATTGCAGTCGCTTCTGCTTCAGGGCTGATTTCACCATCAAGGAAACTTGCATTCCCAACGTGAAGATTGGGCATCATGGGATCCATTTTGAAGGCCCGATGTCCAGAGTTGACGATATCTTTTACAGGCTGGATAATCTCGTCTGGAGTTTTAGCCTGAGGTGGATGAGTGTACAAAGCGATGCGGTCACGTACAGCGCCTCCGAGTAACTTGTAAATCGGTTGATTAAGCGCTTTGCCGCGAATATCCCAAAGTGCAATATCTATACCACTGATTGCAGCGGTTGTAGCACCTCGAGTCCCAACGTATGTCATTCCTCTAAAGATTTTTGACCAAATTCGTTCTATATCTTCAGGATTTTCGCCGATGATCCATTTGCCAATCTGATCGACAAATGCCGATATTGCTCTGTTGGCGACTGGACCAGGATAGGTGGTTATTTCACCCCATCCGGTGATTCCTTCGTCGGTATCGACCTGAATAAACACGAATGTTCTCGACCCCGCATTTGTGTTGTCAGGACTTGGATTATCGTTCCATGGAGCTCGAACTATCCATGATCTGGCATTAGTTATCTTCAATGTTGAGTTCCTAGATTTACCCAATAACTATCTTGGGTGATTGAGGCTAATTAAATACAGTTCTGATTATCTGCTGGTTTCGCTGTTGGTCAACCTTAACTTGCATGTAACTATGTTGGGTTCCAATGAAGTTTGTTAGTCTGCAATACTGTAAGCGATCGATTGAACATATACAGAGGTGTTATGACAAACCAGATAACTGATGCCGACCTGAAAGCTGCTCTTCCAGATGTTGAATCCGAACAAAAACTTAGCGGAATTGTTTCTGAAGCTACCATTTATCGTGATAAGTGGGGTATCCCTCACATAGCGGCTGACAATGAATCGGATCTTTTTTTTGCGCAAGGGTTTGCAACAGCTCAGGATCGATTATTTCAGATGGATTATGACAGGATGAGATGTCTTGGTAGGTCCGCAGAATATCTGGGCGATATTGGACTTGCGCAAGATAAACTTATGCGCTGCCGTTCACTCGAAGTTGTTTCAAAGCGAGATCTTGAAGTGTCGTCAAACGAAGTTCGCACGATGATTTCTGCTTATACCCGAGGTGTGAATGCATTTATAGAATCAGATGCACCGCTGCCAGTAGAGTACAAATTAATAGAGATCAAACCTGAAAAATGGGAAGATTGGCATTGTGTTCTTGTTTATAAAGTTCGTAATACCGCCGAAGGCTCATTCCAAGCTAAGTTATGGCTTGCCAGATTAGCTCAGGAGATTGGTCCTGAGGGCGTGGCGAGGATATCGACAGGTAGCCAGCCAAAAGCATTGATGACAGTACCACCTGGTGCGGAATATTCCGGTCCGGCGTTGAACGCGATTCAAGAACTTACCGAGGTCGTCAATGCTACAGCGTCGCTTCTGGAAACAGATGGTGGCTCAAATGGATGGGCTATTTCGGGAGATCGCACCGTGTCTGGCTTACCGTTGGTAGCCGGTGATTCTCACCGTGGGCTGGAAGTTCCTAACGTTTACTATCAGATTCATCTGAAAGGTCCTGGTTGTCAGATTCTTGGGTATTCCATACCTGGAGTGCCAATGGCGATGCATTTTGCTCATAACGATTATGTTGGGTGGGGAATGACGCATGGAGGTGCTGACACACAGGATCTGTTTGTGGAACAACTTCGTTACTCTTCGGGACGCGTCGAATACCTTTATAAAGGTGAGTGGCTGAAAGCGGTAACGAATATTGAGAAGATATACGTACGTAACGGGCAATCTGAAGAAGTTACCGTAATCGAAACTCGTCATGGTCCTATCATCGCAGGATCGCTCGACTCCGGATGGGGGTTGGCAATTTCAGATCCAGGGTCTGGTGTTGGAACTGAGTGGCTTGACGCTGCTTATAGAGCCATGCGGGCTCGGTCTGCTGACGAACTTGAAACAGCGTTTGAGACCTGGACCGATCGTGTGAACAATTATCCGTATGCCGATGTAAATGGCAATTTTGGTTATCTATTTAAAGGTCGAGTGCCGTCTCGTTCTGACGTTAATGGTTGGGGTCCCGTTCCAGGTTGGAGCGGAGATTATGAGTGGGACGGTTTTATTCCAAATTCGGAATTACCTAGATCAAAGAATCCTGATTCAGGTTGGGTGGTTACATGTAATCAACGAGTGGTCGATCATGATTATCAACACTACCTTACACACATGTATGGGACGGATTATAGGGCACGGCGGGTTAGGGATCGTATAGAGCAAATTTCACGTAGAAAGGCAACGGTTGCAGACATGTCGGCGATTCATGCTGACACAACTTCTATACCTGCCATCACTTTGTCCGCAGCGATAGCGAAATTACCACAATTAGATGGTTTATATCTTAGTGCCGCCCAGATTGTAAAAGATTGGGATCACGATCTCAGAGAAGACTCGGTAGCCGCAGCGATTTACGAGGCGTCTTCTCGTGAGATCAGCAAATTATTGGCGATTCGTGCTTACGGCGCGTTATCAGGCGGTGTAACGGGTGTAACAGTTGATGCTGGGGCTGAAGATCACTTAAGGCGACAGCTTAAACCAGACTTTATCCGCCGGCTTAATGATGATTCACTATCAGATGCGGGATACGGATTTGAAACGGAGGACTTGGTGGAAGCGGGATTCAAGGCTGGGGTTGACTATCTAGTTACACGGTATGGTGCCCAGATGAAAAAATGGCGGTGGGGTGAAATGCATCAAACAGATCATATGCACCCGCTTTCAAGCTCTTTTCCAGAATCGGCCCACAAGTTGAATCCTCCAAGGGTTGCAGCGCCGGGGGATTCTGATGTGCCGTTTGCTAGCGGGAGTCCTACGACAGCGGAGTTTTCGATCAAAACTGGTCCTATAAATAGATATATACATGATCCTTCAAACTGGAGTAACGGTCGTTGGATTGTACCGCTTGGATCATCAGGTCATCCTGCGAGTCTACATTTCTCAGATCAACAGGCGATGTGGGCTAAAGTTGAAACGATTCCCCAATTATGGGACTGGGGTGTGATAACCGAGGATGCAGAATCTATTCAACGACTCAGTACCAGTTAAATTTCTGAACTTTGTTTTTAATTTCTGTGGTGTTTGGTGTCGTGGGTGGCCGACTTTTTATTAGCCTTTGATTTAGTGCCAGCGACGTTCGTCTTCTACAGTCCGAATATTTCGAGGCGGGAATGGCGCGTACGGGTAATTTGCTAGCTTCGTTTCGTCGATTTCTATCCCTAGTCCTGGATCGGTCGGCAACTCTATATAACTGTTATTTGGCTCTAGATAACCCTTAGTTATGTTTCGACAAACATCTTCGACATTCACGAAATATTCGTATATGAGAAAGTTAGGGATGGTTGCGGAGGCGTGCACTGCCGCAGCGCAGCCTACAGAAGTGGAGTTATAACCGTGGGGTGAAACACCTATATAGTGGGGCTGAGCCATGGCTGCGATTTGTGTCAGTTCGAGGATCCCACCAGTGTTACAGATATCTGGATTGATGATGTCTGCAGCTCGTTTATCGAAGATTTCACGAAACCCATTACGAGTGTAGTGTGCTTCACCGGTGACTACTGGGATATTAGTGTTGTTTTTAACCTCTAAGATAGCGTCAATATTGTCGGGAGGGCAGGGCTCTTCAAACCAGTAAGGGTTGTATTTTTCCATTTGCTTTGCAGCGCTAATCGCGTGCACTGGCGCAAGGCGTCGGTGAACTTCTACTAGAAGTTCTACTTCTGGTCCTACTGCTTCACGTACTTTACCTACTGTATCCGCGGCCTCTACCAGTTCATCCCTATTAGGGTATTCACGCCATGGTCCCGGAAACGGATCGAATTTCAAAGCGTTGAACCCGCGTTTTTCTACAAGTTCTGCAGCTTCTTGCGCTTTATCATCTGGTGAACCTTGTCCCCAGCCATTTGCATACACACGTATGTGTGGCCTGACCGGTCCGCCTATGAGATTGTATATTGGTTGTTCGACAGTTTTACCAACAATGTCCCACATCGCTATTTCTATTCCACTCAAAGCGCAATGCAGATCCATAGCGGATCGTTTGGTGGCAAAATCTTCATGCGCAATGTGCATGAAATGACGTATATGGAACGGATCACGATCGATCAGGTATCTGGACAGTTGATCAATGTGGGCTTCGATTTGGATATCGCGGTCTGCTTGGGCATAAGCTTCACCCCATCCTGTAATACCAGCATCGGTTGTGAGCTTGATGTAGATAAAATTTTTACCTGTCCCTGGATTCCACTTTATGACTTCGATATCGGTGATTTTCAATGCTTTGCTCCGGGATCTTAAAGTATCTCTCGGGATAATTTGTTGTTCGGCATCATATACTGACAGCTGCGATTATTACGAACAAGTTGAAACTAAACGGCTGATGTTGCCCAACATTAAACGAACTTAACCAAGGCATCACCAATACCTTCTAACTCGATTGAAACTTCATCGCCCGGGAGAACCCATTGAGTCTCTACCACACTTCCTAACATGACGATCTCGCCAGTTTTCAGATTTTTACCGCGGGTGGCTAGCGAGTTTGCGAGCCAAGCTAGGGCCTCAAATGGGTGTCCAAGAATATCGCCAGTTGAGCCTTTGCCCACTTCTTTTCCATTGATAGTCATATGCCCAATCGTTGCAAAAAGATCTGGTGCATCTTGGATGCGCTTCGGTTGACTGAGCACAATTCCTGAGGCAAAAAAGTCGTCTGCGATTAATGTTGGGGTGTCGACGGATTTATAGTCGGTCCATCGGTCATCTACAATTTCTATAGCTGCGAAGAGTGCTTTCACATTTGGTGCTACGGATTCTCGCGTAAATGGATTATCACCAGGAATAAGATCAGATCCTATAAATGCTGCGATTTCACACTCTACCCCAGGGTGTGAAAAATTTTGATGTTGCGCACTGGTCGCGATGTAGTTGGTTGATGTGTTTAAGATCCCACCTGAACATGGGCTATCTATCTGCAAGAACTTTTGCATTACTTGTGTTGTGCATCCGATCTTGTATCCCACGCGTTTTCCGTAGCCCGCTTCATCAAGCAGCATATGGACCTGCTCTTGCACCAAATACGCTTCTATTTCATCTGCAGGGCGGTATTCGGCTGGGAGTTGGTCGATTGGCTGGTTTCTTACCCGGGTAAGCGCCAGTATTCCTGCTGCCTGTTTTAGTTCTTCTTTGTTCATCAAATTTTGGCACTGCGATTATTGTTTTCAAGTGGCTATCAGCTGGTGATAATGTTGTTATTAAATAACCACCATTCAAAACTATCAGTTAAGGCTAGCCAGCTAGCTTCGAGTATGTTGGTTGACGCTCCAACGGTATGCCATACATTTTTACCATCTGCTGATTCGATCACAACTCTAACGGCTGCGCCGGTACCAACCCCTTCGTTTACAACTCTGACCTTATAGTCAGTTAATCGGATAGCACTGAGTTCGGGATAGGCATCAATTAATCCTTTTCTAAGTGCACCATCTAGAGCTCCGACTGGCCCATCTCCTTCGGCAGCTGTGTGAATGATATTCTTCCCGACTCTCACCTTTACCGTTGCTTCGGAAAGCATGGGGTGCTCGGCACCGTCATTTCTCCAGCCAGTACCAAACGATGAGCGTCGTTTATTTTCGACTATGACCATAAAGTCAACGAGTTCGAATGGAGCTTCGTAGTTGGGCAATGCACGCCGAAGGACAAGATCGAAGGATGCATTTGCCCCTTCGTATGAGAACCCTTTTGATTCTTGATCTTTGACGTGTTGAACTATTTTGCGGGCATCGGCATCGTCAAGATCCTCATCAAAGCCCATCTCTCGTATTCGATGAATAACGTTGCCGCGCCCTGATAATTCAGAAATTATTACGCCGTTTGCATTACCGACAATAGATGGCTCGATATGTTGGTAGGCCTGTACTGATTTTTCAGTTGCCGCAGCGTGCAGTCCTCCTTTGTGTGAGAATGCACTCGATCCAACAAAAGGCTGGAATGGAAATGGTTGTCTGTTAACCCGTTCAGATACGAAGTTCGATACTTCTGTAAGTGTTTTCAACTGTTCATTTGATACGGCTTTTATACCCATTTTTAAATTTAGATTTCCAATGATACTGACCATGTTGGCGTTGCCAGTACGCTCGCCGTAGCCGTTAATACAGCCTTGTATTTGATAAGCACCGGCCTCGACTGCTGCGATTGCAGATGCTACTGCAGTATCTGTGTCATTGTGTGAGTGGATACCAATTACGGGATCACCCGCCAAATCGTTTTTGATTGTGCTAACGATTTCGGCGATTTCATTTGGCAGCGTACCTCCGTTGGTATCACAGAGTACGAGTCGTTCCGCTCCTGCATTCATTGCTACATTTAATACCTGAGTGGTGTAGTCTGGATTCTCTTTGTAGCCGTCGAAGAAATGCTCAGCATCGAAAAACACTCGGCGTCCCATTTTTCTTAGATATCTAATAGAGTCCGCGATCATCGATAAATTCTCTTCAAGTGAGGTTTCGAGAACATCCCGCACTTGGTACTCGGATGACTTCCCCACGAGCGTTATTATCGGAGCGTTTGTGTCGAGTAATGCCTGCAGCGTTGGGTCCTTGTCGACATCGCCATTAGCGCGTCTCGTATTGCCGAAAGCAGCGACTTGGGCATGTTGGAGATCCAGTGAATGTACCCGCTGGAAATATTCGTCATCTTTAGGATTTGCTCCTGCGTATCCGCCCTCAATTACATCTATCCCAAGCTGGTCAAGGCGCTTAGTGATAGCAAGTTTGTCCTCTACAGATAGAGAAATCCCTTCCTGTTGGGTTCCGTCACGAAGTGTCGTGTCGTAAAGCTCAACTCTGTCGGTCATATCGCGCTTCAACTCCTGTGTTATGCGCTGTTTTGGATACGCTTTTTTTGGGTTCTTTTTCTGATAATGACATAAAAAAACCCATCCCGATAAGGGACGGGTCGAAGTGACTCGCGGTACCACCCTCGTTGCCAATATACAAAGTCATTAATTGACTAAAGCAGGCCACTTAATTAGTGCATATCAAATATGCTTTAGTGTTTGATAACGGAACACTAATCCGATCACGCCTAATGGTGAGTTATCACTTTCGGGCAATGGCTCAGGAGTGATATTCAGCCAGATCTTGGGTGCCCTGTTCCACCGATAAGGGCTCTCTAAATCCTCAGTGTCTGACTTACTTGTTTCCTTTTAGTTGGGGGTAAACCCAACAACACCTCTAGTATCAATCCTATCACTAGCGACACCTAAACATCGAATCTTTGGTGGTGACTGAAGTCTGCTATTTAAATCCTTAGGAACTCAGCGAGGTACACGAATCATGCCTAGAATGTGATTATTAGTCATTTACCTCGTAGATTTTTCGATCGTAGATTCCCTTGGAGTGTTGATTGGACGAATTTGAACGCAACGATTTGGGTCTCGTTGATTATTTGCATTGCGAAGCTATCGGAGAACCTGGTCAAAGAACCTTCAATATCACAGCCCGGAGTGATCGGGGTGAAGCTGTTGTTTGGATGGAAAAAGAGCAGCTTTTTCAGTTGGGGATTTCATTGAAGCAGTTTTTGACGACCCGCCAAATTCCTGCTAATCCATCTATGTTAGATCTTCCTGACATCGATTCTCAGATTCCAGTACACGCTGAGTTTAAGGCTGGTGAAATGTCACTAAAGCATGATGCTGATTCGGATGTTTTCACCATTGTTGCTAATGATGAAAATTTTGATGATGGGTCTAGAGTGGACATCACCTTCAGCTTTAAGCGATCTCAAGCTGAAGAAATCTCTGAAAGATCAATAAATGTCGTCGCGGCAGGAAGAAAGCCATGTCCATTGTGTACGGCACCATTAGATCCTCGTACGGGTCATTTTTGCGTCAAGGTTAATGGTTACAATCCCACTGAAAATCCAATTATCGAAGAACCCCGTGAAAAGTAAGCACGAAAGTGAATCCATACCCCGTTTGGGTAACGAGGGAATCCTGCTTGAAAGACTCTCTCAGTGGACTATTTCTGGGATTGGGTTGCATCCTGGCGGATCCAATTACGTTTTCGTTGTTCGCTTAATTGATCCTGAAGCAGCCCAAGAACTTCAATCATCTCGAGTTGAAGATGACGGGTCATCGATTTATGCAATATATAAGCCCCAATCAGGTGAACGTCCATTAAGGGATTTTGCTAGGGGAACTTTACATCTGCGAGAGAAGGCGGCGTATCTAGTTTCACGTGAGTTAGGGTGGCCTAGAATTCCACCAACGGTTATCCGTGCGGGACCACACGGCGAAGGAAGTGTTCAGTTGTTCATAGATGCCGAGAAGTCCCAGGCAAATTCTGAAAATTACTTTTCATTGCGGGAAAAGCGATTGGAGGATTTTGCGGACATAGCAATGTTTGACATCCTCGTCCACAATGCTGATCGCAAAGGCGGTTCATGCATCCTCTCACCTGATGGCTGCTTGTGGGCTATTGATCATGGATTAACGTTCAACTATACAGCCCGTCGGCGCACTGTCATGTTCGAATTCAATGGATCCGAATATCCACAGAAGTTACTGCAAGATATTGAGTCATTAATTGCTGCCCTGGAGATCAGATCCGGTCTTTATATGGAGTTAGCCGAATTATTGACTCCGATGGAAATACTCGGTTTATTGGATAGAGGGAAAGAAATGCTTCACAATGGTCGTTATCCGGATTTAGATCCTGAGATCAATGTTCCTTGGCCGATGATTTAGCGTTTTACAATATCTGTGCTCCTATCTCTTTCCAAACAAGATGCCAAACGTTTAGCTATCCGCGCTCAAGGACTTGATCATAATCGCCTAGCGACATCCAACTCCAACTATGCACGGAAGTGCCAGAAGGTAGTGACTGCAGAAGATCTACGTCGTTCAATTCTTAAAATGGGATTACTTCAGATCGATGCTGTCAATGTGTGTGTACGTTCTCATTACATGCCACTTTTTTCTAGGTTAGGGATCTACCAACGAGAACTTTTGGATCAACTTGCCTATAGGGAGAAGGCAATTTTTGAAACTTGGGCTCATGCAGCTTGTTTCGTACCGGTGGAGCGTCATTTGCTTTTTCGTCAGAGAATGGCCCAACAGAAGTCTAAACCGGTGGTGGAAAAACTGAAAAAGGTACGACCTGGCTATTTGGAAGATGTTTTAGAACAGGTTGCAAGTCGGGGACAGTTGAGTGCATCAGAGTTGGAGGGATCTGGTAAACGCAGGGGTTCATGGTGGGGTTATCAAGACGGCAAAATAGCGGCCGAATGGCATTTTTCACGTGGAGATTTATCAATAGGGGAAAGGCGGAATTTTACTCGTTACTATGATTTAACCGAACGGGTAATACCACCTGAGCATTTATACACTGCTACTCCTTCCGTAAAAGATTCGAACCGTGAGATGATGCGACTGGCGGTTAAAGCTCATGGCATTGGCACCGTACGGGATTTTGGAAATTACTATCATCTTAAAGACGATAGTGCCTTAGTAGGACTCAACGAACTGGCGGAGGAAGGCAGTATTCAGCGTGTCAGAATTGAGGGATGGCCAAATGGGATCGAGGCATTTGCTGCGAAAGAAGATATCTCTTTAGATCCAACTGAGGCACGTGCGCTGCTGACCCCATTCGACCCCTTGGTATGGAATAGGGATCGTATAAAAAGGATCTTCGATTTTTTTTATCGGATTGAAATTTACGTTCCAGAACGCAAACGACAATATGGTTACTATGTTTACCCGTTTCTACTTGGTGAAGATTTAGTCGCAAGAGTGGATCTTAAGGCGGATAGAAATCGAAATGTTCTTGTAGTAAAGAGCGCCTTTGTAGAAGAAGGGTACGACCACGACCAAATAGCATTCAGTCTTGCTGACGAATTAATGATGATGGCGCGGTGGCTCGGTTTAGAACGGGTTGGTGCTGGCCGTAGGGGTAACCTGATGAAATCCCTTAGGGCGGCTCTCATAGGTTGAGTTTATTTTGGTCTGGTAGTTTACTTTTTCCAGATCCGGGTCGTTTTTGATAAGTACAACGAGAAAAGTCTGTCGGATCTAGCTCGCACCGAGAGCGATAAAACTTCAGTTGTTAAAAAGTATTTTAATTTTTGTAAATAAGGAGGGTTCTTTTGAGCTTAGATTTGCAGCGACAAAATCGACCGTACGAGGAGGCCCACTCAGTACTAGACCCTTCCATTCTCTCAGTTTCATATAGGTCTCGGAATCGGTTTTGTAATTCTCCATCCACCCATAGAAATTGCAGAACTGTCCATCAGAATTGAGGCGCATGACTTTACCTCCCGCTTCATTGATCAACAATATTCCAGCTGCAAAATCCCAGGTGCGAGCTACTCCTGTAATAGCGTACTGCATTGATCCTTTTGCCACCATGAACTGTTCGTAGCAAGCACTCCCACCATCTCGGATTTCACCCCGATTTTCCATGAGCGACTTCTTGATATTAAATGTTCTAGGCATCCATCTAGGGAACGAGGCTAAAACGCCTGCGATTGGAACTCCGGATTCACTTGCTGTGTGAACATGTAATCTCGAATCGCCTATCCAAGTCCCGTGACCTTTTCTAGCGTGCATCAACTCAAACCCGTCTTCATTTGGCCATGGGATCCATATAGCCGCTGCAACAGTTTCGCCTTTGTATAACGCAGCGATAGAGACGGCATAGATATTGGATGAATTCACGTAATTGGTTGTGCCATCTATTGGGTCAACAATCCACAGCCATTCGCTAGCTTCTTGCTTTTCATCTGGCGGATCTTCTTCTCCCAGTAACACGTGTCCGGGGCACGTCTCAGCCATGATTTTTGCTATGAGGTTTTGGCTGGCTCTATCCACATCGGTCACTAGGTCTTTTCCTGTTTTGTCCCCTTTGCTAGAAATCTCAAGAATTCCCCCGAATCGACTTTTAGCGAAGTTGCCAGCTTCGGTCGCAGCTCGAACGATGCATTGTTCAACCCGATTAATTTCTGAATCTGAGATAGTTTTGGATTTGATTGAGGCCGATGATTTAGTCAATCTCTGTTGACTCCCGTTTCATGCACGTATGCAGTAGTGTATTTTGTGCTGGGTTCTCATTTATTTTTCGGTTCGATTGTGTTGATGCTCGGGTAAAATTTTACGTGCAAAAAGTAACAGTGGTGTGTGTGTATAACCAGCGGAAAGCTAGAGGAAAATTTTTTTGAGAGCAACAACAACTCGGAAATTTCATAAAGACCGTGGTCTAGTAGCGCGTATGTACTTTACTCTTTTCATGCTCGGAGTCTTGTACGCGATATTTACTTTGTTTCTTATTGCAGCTGGAACTCCTTTGGTGCTTGTTGCGCCAATAGTCGGCGTCATGGTTGTAGTTCAGTACTATATGTCCGACAGGTTGATCCTCATGTCAACAGGGGCTAAAGAGGTTTCGGCTGAACAGGCCCCTAAGTTACATCTCATGGTAAAAACTCTCGCGGATCGTTATGAAATGCCCATGCCGAAAGTCGCGATAATAGATACTGCTGTTCCTAATGCTTTCGCAACGGGTCGAAACCCTAAAAACGCCTTGGTTGCGGTTACAGTCGGGATCCAGCAACGATTAAATGAGCGTGAACTTCAGGCTGTGATTGGTCATGAACTTGCACACGTCGCCAATCGCGACATGAGAATTTTGGCAATTGCCAATTTCCTTGTCACGCTGACGAGTTTTCTTATGACGATGTTGTTTTGGAATATGTTGTTCGGCGGCATGGGTGGCCGTCGGAACAATGGTGGTGGGATGATGATGGTCTATCTGGTGACGATACTGGTATATTTTGTTGGTCAGTTATTAGTGCTTGCACTCACCAGATATCGAGAATTTGGGGCTGATCATACTGGCGCCGAGATTTCTGGAGACCCCGGAGCTTTAGCTGATGCTTTGGAGAAAATCAGTGGCACGGTTGCAGGTATTCCTGATCAAGATCTTAGAAAATTGCAGACAGCTAATGCTTTCCTGATTATTCCAGCGGCATTAAAGGGTCAAGGTTCAATGAATTTATTTTCAACTCACCCGCCATTACAAGAGCGCGTGCGACGACTTCGCGAGCTTGAACAGCGTATGCAATACGGAGTGCGATAGATATGGGCTGGTTTAGCCGCACTAGAACCCCCAAGGATGACTGGTCAGCAATGTCGAGTGTTACGAGGGTAGAGGCAAAACTTCAGGAACTTGGTGAGATCACGCCGGCCCGACGCGCTGGTTTGATTTATACAGACAGTGCTGAGATCACTTTTTTAAGTAACATCGAAACTGAGTTGAAAACGGTGTTGCATGAAGGCGAAGGCGCTACTAAGACAGCTTTTAGCATCAAAGATGATGATCGGGGAATGAGATGGATCATCTTGGAAGACGGGAACTTCAATGACCTTGTTTCTAGCGTGTATACGGTTGGCAATGCTATCGACTCCAATCAAGGAGGAGATAATCTTCTAGCTGCTGTTTTTGAGATGTATTTCACTGGCGAGGTAGATGATAGAACGTTTCGTTCAGGGTTGCGGACATACTGGATATATAGGTACGACCGAAAGGCGTTTTACCCTTTTGTGCCGACGGGAGATAAAGAAGGGGATCGTGATCGACCCACCGAGGCCCGCCTAGGTTACGATCTACGAAAGCATGGTCTTATTGTCGAGAGATCGCTTACAGAGTGGATGGGTTTATGGGGGATCCCGTTTTAGCCAGTATGTTTAATTTCTTATCGATTATGGCCGCTGAATATTGACCTCCGACTTATCTCCTGTTGCATTAATCGTTCGACCGGGGGAGCGCGCTGAACAATTTATTGGAGCCATCAATCATGGTGGCGGTGTGGCCGTCGAGGTTGGTGTAACAGAATCGTTCCCAAAGACTGCCGGAGGATTATTGATTGCTGGCGACGAGGCCTATTCAGATGCTGATAATGTTCCGCAAGGTCTTTTAGATGCGATCGAAGGTAGTTACCCCGTGCTAGGTATCGGCTGGGGGATGCATGCCCTGAACGTTGCGATGGGTGGACAAATTCCTGTGAAAATTTCGGGACATAGAGTTCCTGGAGAAGATCTTTGTAGTCATCCATTGTTCATGGCTCCTGGTGGAAAGGTTGGTTACACCATAGCGGGTTCAGGCTGGGTTACTGTTCCATCAGATCATAGCCATGGTCTTTTACCGGCTCAGGTTGCCAATGGATTACTCTCTTCGGTATATGCTGGAGACCAAGTTGTTGAGGCTATAGAAAAACCCGGTAGGGAGTGGTTTATCGGCGTTCAATGGCCTGCGCATATGATCGATAGGACTCCTAGAGGATTCGACAGTCTTTTACTTGCACTAGTTGAGCGAAGCGAACGGCGAAGCTAATTTTCTAGTTGGGGTCTTTGGCCCATAACCATAATCGCTCACGCGCGTGCGCGGGGGAAAGCGTATTCTTACTGTAACTATTTTGTACTT
>ENA-UPTF01000589-UPTF01000589.1-marine-metagenome-genome-assembly--contig:-NODE-589-length-24918-cov-5.156676_pt1 | contig 24918 bp, 21 predicted proteins | sample MGYA00238166_ERZ767019 | MGnify/ENA primary metagenome ERZ767019 (study PRJEB28930, sample SAMN06266391) | marine metagenome | isolation source: Sea water from 250 m depth | place: Atlantic Ocean | study... | reverse complement strand
TATCCCGGTTTCCGGAACACCGGTTCACCGCATACATGTAAAAGACCTGGCAGGCATTGTATTTCATTTGCTGAAAAATCCGGAATCACCCAGATGTATTAATGCTGTTGACTTTGACCCAAAACCGTCCTGGGAAGTTGCGAAGTGGCTGATTGAAAACCGGAATGATTTGACTGAGGAAATGCTGCCTGATGCTGCCGACCGTCTTCCGGGAACTCCACAACGTATTATTTCAAATCAACGTTTGCTGGAGCTTGGGATCACACTCTGCTATCCCACTTTTCGCGAAGGAATGGAATGGTAGTCCTGCAACCCCTAAATTAATTCTTGCCTTGATATTCCCTTTAATTGAAAACACCGGACAACTGCCTAATTTTTTAGGGGAATATTTAACGAAATTAAGGTACAGCAAAGAGTTTTATAATAGCTGATTTTTACTTGACAGTATCATTTATAGGAATAAACTAAGTTCTAATTCGGTATGAATGGAAACTTCAGAAGCTGATCAGGTCCTGATGAATCTGTGTATTTTTAGCTGTTGATATTAATCAAAAAGGTTCCAATGAAAAATTCCACAAATTTACTTATAATTCTAGCAATAATTAGTTTCCTTTTCCTGGGCTGCGCAAAGAGTGACGACAGTTCTTCCTCTTCTGCTTCTTCAGATGGTGATGGAGTTACTTCTTCAGGTGCACCCGTACTATCAGGAACAATAAGCAGCTCAAGTTCAACCTCTTCAAGGACTCTTTCTGAAGCGAGAAACTTTTCACATCTATTAGGCAGATCCTCTGAAAGAAGCAGCTACACTTCAGCCGTTAGCAACTGTACAGCAAAAGCCTATGATCCAAAAGACGACTCTCTCCAAGCGACTGTTACCGCAGCGGATAATGGAACTTACACATTCACTGATGGACAACTTACTAAAGGGGTTATGTATAGAGTTTCAGTGGAATGCACCTACGGAGGTGAAACTGTCAAAATGTCGACCTATGGTGCTGCGTCTTCTTCTTCTGACAATGCAACTACCGCTGACATTGATCCCCAAAGTACTGCAGCAGCAGGATATGTAAAAAAAGCACTGGTCAATGCTGTGGTGAAGGGGTTGAGTTCAACAACTGCGACCGGAACAGTTGCAGAAAAAAGAGAAAAAACTCTTGGTGAAGTAAATTCTCTTGTAAACAATTTACAGACAACGGTTTCTAATAGCATGTCTGATGGAGCCATGGAATATCCAGATGATCCTACAAAAATTTCAACACTTGAAGAAGCTGTTGCTGCTACTTCGATTACAAGTATCGTCGATGCTTCTACAGGGTCTTCATTTGAGACAGCCATGGCAGGTGCACAAACCTCTGATGACTGGTATGTTCCACCCACCTTGGACTCGGAACTAGCAGGTGCTGCTGCAGAAGGAGCAGCAAAATTGATTTGTGCACCTTGGGCGACTACTCCAGACTCTACCTCGGATCAGGAAGCACAAATTAAAGAATGTGGAAAAATTCAGGCAGAGACCTCGGTTTTGGGGCTAAAATGGAATCTGATCATTAGAAATGATAATAGTTCCAATAGAGGTGCACTTTGGGGTGTTGCATCTTGCAATAGCACAGATTTTGGATTTGATGATGCAGTCGTGAAGTATGAATTGAAGACCCACAGTGATGGGACAACCTCATGTAAAATCACTAATCGTACAATACCAAATAGTAAAAACGGAGATAATCAAAACGATAGTGGATTTACAATGGGTGGTATGTTTTTCGCCAAAATGGCTAAACATATGAAACTAAACAGCCGGTTTACTCTCCAAGATATAAATAACATGGTTTTTAAGAAATCTGGTTCAGGTGATGACCAGATCGGTTGGGGCGCCTATTGGAACGTCCAGCAATACCCTTATTCGTGGGCATACGATAAAGACGCAGGATTCAAAACTTGGATAACATGGGATCAAAATGGGAGTGCATCCTTTGCAAACATTACTGTAACATCTCCTACAGATACATTCACAAATAAGTTTGCTGGGACAGTGCCTAATTGGGAGGGTGTAAAAGACTGGGTGCATAATTCAAAAACACACATTAGATATAATTCAATTGAATCTGAAACCTATGTGGTCATCACTGAAGAACCCAAGAGAGGAAAAGAAACAAATGGCGATACGAATTATTGTCAAGACAGTGATCCGGCCACCACCTGCACCACACAAAAGGGTAATAGTATTGATGATAAAAAGATAACGGTTGGTTTAACTTTCACAAGACTAGTATCTAATGATGTGACAAACAATCCTCAGCGAGTAGGGTTCAGACATATCTCAGCAGTTGGTTCAAAACATTCAACTAAAACTAAGAACAAAAAGAATTTTTATTTGAGACCTCTGCACGATAAAAATGGAGCAACAGGGGCTTTTGGTTTAATCAGTGCTAAAAATGGGCGTTCACTTAGAAATCCCTGGGGATTTGACGTGGCTCTTGTAATTGTGCAAAACGCAAATTGGTGTAATTCTGCCTCTGCAAAATTCAACTACTCTCTTGATAATGGGACAGCCCAGACCCTGGGTTGTTCTTCTTCAAGTGTGGGTAAGGCTCTTGAACTTTGGACAAGTTACGATGAAGATGGTAATTCAGTTTATACTATTCCTAAAGATTCGCCTTCCTTCATCACTATCACTGATAGCGCATTATCAACCCAATTGGCTGCAGCTAAGGAGTATCATTTCAGAAGAGGTGCACACACAGATTACACCTTTAAATGTGCAAATAATCCGTATGATGATTGTTCTGGTGGCGCTGAAGATGAATATCCTACAGGTTTATCTCCAATCGTTTATGGAGACTGGGGTAGTACAAACTATCTAAAGTTTACAATTGCGTCTGCAGATAATGGTTCAACTATTACTTTTGATAACAGTTCGGGTGCCTATGATAACGATTCGCGTGGCTATTACGCAGAAGAAAGTTGGGATTGTTCAGGAGACAGCTGCACTCAAAAATTCTTTTTCTTTCCTATTAGTGGTACGACTGTTAATTCAGGGGCTGAAACAACAGATTTAATTCTATACAGAGGAGATAACGATTCAGCTATAAGTAACACGAGATATGGTGTTAAGGCATATCAAATCGGTGGAGCAGCTATGGCCGGAATATTGGCTAATGTAAATGATTCTGCAGCATATGGAAGCATATTTAATTCACATTTTTTCGAAGGACCTATTGCAAATCCAAACTGGAGCCGCAAAAAAGATCCTTGGAGAGTCAGAGGGAAAGATAATGCAAAAGTTTCATTTACGTCAGAATGGCATATGGGAGACTGGTTTCGGCGACCAATATGGAGCCGAGATCTTTCTGCTGCTGATATGGCCGCGAGGTGCAGTTATTTTGACAGTGGTTCGAACAATTCTTCAAACAATTCTTACCAAACATTATGTAATAGTTTGGGTGCTCAGTCTTCTTTGGAAGAAGCCATTGAGAATATGAGATGGAATGCCATTAATTGGGAAATGTTGACTGGTAGTGGTGAAGGTCCGTTTGTTCCTTATGACGATTCTTCAAAAAGCCTTCGTGATAAATGGAAGGTGGTGAGTTACGCAAGAGAAGCACTTTGGAAAAGAGAGTTGAGCAGCTCACAAAAAATCGCGAGATGTGCTCTTTTTAGTACCGGTGTCGCAACAGATACTGAAACTGTAAACTTAAAAACCTTATGTGAATCTGCAGTTGCTGCGTCTACAGCTCCAGATAATTTCTGGGAGGCAATGCATACAAATTGTTGGGGAGTATGGAACAGTGATTATACAACTCAGACAGCAGCACCTGTAGTTGGATATAAAAGATGTAGTAATAGTGACAACTTTACTGCACTGAAAAATTTATCCGGTAATAACACCCTTTCTACTATTGACATAGACGGGGATGGAAATAATGATACTTTAAAGCGACGGGCAAGATGGGATCTCATTCGCTATGGAACTGAGGCGGTTTGGAACAGAAGTCTTGCTAAATCAGTACGGCAAAATAGATGTTCAAACTTCAGTTATGATAATAGTAGTACCCTTAGTACCGGAGGTATAGGTTGGGACCACTCTTCTTTCAGTGGTGTAACTACATCAATGAAAGATCTGTGTCTTGCAGCAGTGAATTCAGATAGTGCAATAATTAGTTTTGATGATGCCATGTCCGCACTAACAGAAGGCCCATTTGTAAACTGGAGCTTAGAAATGGACAATGGATCTGATAGAATCCCAGTCACTGGGACACAACCATGGGAGAAAACTTACAAACTCCTTCTCGAGGACGGAACAGCATTACAATACGACAACTCAACAGCTCATTGGAACAAAGATCCAAGGGCTACTGATAACACTACATTTCCTGGCAAATGGGCGGTAGCTGATTACCTTCAACGTGTAATGTGGCCCGTTAGTCGGCACAATCCTAATGGAATCACCGCCAGTGAAATACCACCAAGGTGTCAGTTCTTTACGGCGACAGACAATATATCCACTCTTTGCTCTCAAATGCCCACCTACGTTGAGGCAAGGAGTGTGCTGGATAATGAATCACTATTGTACGGCACGGCCATTCCACTTTATATCAATACCAATGATTCAAGAATCAAAAAGAGGAGTTCCAACGGATACCTTTTTGATAATCCAGATTCTGCAATAAATCTTTACACAAGAGTTTTTCCTAAAGACACGTTTAACGGGTCTACGACTTGGAGCAGTAGTACAACATTTAATGCAGAACAGGTATTTGCACTGATCTTCACCTTCTTTGAAAGTAGGTCTAAAACTCCGATTCCCTCAAGTCCTGTATATGGTGTTTTGGACAACTTAACAACAAATCAGAAGGCTTGGTTAGAGTGGGATGTCATGTCTCCATCATTTATGGGAGATGAAAAATCCATGTTCATTCCTTTGTTAAATGCACTTGACAATCCAAGTGCATTAGAATGATAAAAAGATAAAAAATTGATATAGTTTGAATTGTCAATGGATCCTTTCAGGGGAGTCAATATCTCCCCTGAAAAATTAATCTTCAAGATAAACCCCAGGGTAAACTTGAGTGGAACCCTACCTGTAGTATAATTCTTTTTTGCGATTTGTTACTTGAATTATATTGACAAACAACTTTCTTAGCTCTCATTAAGTCATCCTCACTGAATTTCAGTATGGCAATCCCAAAGCTAAACAGCATTGCACTTTTTTCGGGGAGAAGGTAGGCTTGTAGAAACAAGCTTGCCTTCCCTTTTTTGTTTTTTCGCATAAAATGCCCCTGTCAGATTCAATCATACTTATTTGCGGTTCCCCAAGCTTTTGCTGCTCAGTTTCCTTTTGATAGTTTTTTCTGCAGATTTATTTGCCCTGCCAATCAAAACCTCAATCTTCAATCTTAAAAAACAAATTGTCGGACAGGCCCTGGTTTATATTGACTATGTGGAATTGCTGAAACTGGAATGTACTCCTCTGGGACGGCTGGGTGCAGGCAACCGGAAGAACCGACTTAGATGTTTTGCAAAAAGTGTACGAGAAAAATTACAAACTGCACTTGATTCAGTTTGAGCTTAAGTAGTATGTTTGGATGAGAAAAGTTTGCTTTTCACTGATCCTGTGTTACACTCGCTTTTGCAACGTGATTGATTTAAAAAACAGTAAAACTAAATCTTTTTCAGGTGAGCGGTTTCTACAATGGCAAAAGTAATTACATTCGCCAGCCAAAAAGGCGGAGTAGGTAAAACAACATCAGCCGTTCATTTGGCCACTGCCTTTGCACTGGGCGGTTATAAGACGCTCTTGGTCGACCTTGATCCACAAGGTTCCGTTCACCATTCTCTCGGATTAGACAAACCAGATGGATTAGGAATACGTGAAGTTTTTTGCACACCAAGTGTTTCGTCACAGGAAATTATCCAAACCGGCAAACACCAGAATCTTGACCTCCTGCTTTCGAATATTCAAGACCTCCTGACAGAACAAACTGTAAACAAAATAGCTGCTGATTATTATCATTTTTCACAATGGCTGGAACAAAATGCATCCAGTAGCTATGAATTTATAATTGTCGATCCACCCGCATCTACAAGCTCCCTCAGCATTAATGCAATGCTTGCTGCGAACCTCGTCATTGTGCCTCTGGAATGTGAAGCATTGGCCATTAAATCTCTCAAACGCTTTTTGCAGGCATTTAAGGAACTTCAGAGGACAATTGAACCAAGGTTGCGCCTGGCTGGAATTTTACTGACTATGTATAATGATGCAATTCTGACTCACCAGCAAATATGCAAACAGGTATACCAAACGCTGGGGGATTCTGTTTTTGAAACCATTATTCCAAATTGTCCACATATTCTGGAAGCAAGTTCTTTAGGAATAGATGTGATACAGCGTCACTTGAATTCAGCCGGTGCAACTGGTTACATACGTCTTGCCAATGAATTGCTGGATCGCTTCCTGTTGCCAAAATCTCTGGAAGTTAGCTAGTGAAAACTAACCCCTGATAAAAATTTTACTATACATCCTGATTTTTCTCATGTAGGTGAACTTAGACTTGATTTACTGACAAACATATTCCTCAAAATCAGTAATGTTTTACAAACCGTTATACTCCCAACTTCTTCTGATCTTAGTTTTTTTCACTTTTATTATTGGTGTTTTTCCTCTTGCTGCAGGAGATACCAATGATAAAGATCAAAATATTGATGCATTGCTGGCAAAGGTATACAAGCAGGAAAATGTATCAGAATGGTGGGTCAATGAAAAACTGGATGGAGTACGCGGAATTTGGAATGGTGAAAAACTTCATTTTCGCAGCGGCAAACTAATTAGTGCTCCAGACTGGTTCACAGAAAATTTTCCTGAACAGTTAATGGATGGTGAGCTTTGGATGGGACGAGGAACTTTTGAAAAGCTTTCCGGTATTGTCCGCAAAATTAAGCCAAATCATATCGACTTGATACCGGTTCGTTACATGCTATTTGAGCTTTCGGAGCATCCAGGAACTTTCACCCGGAGGGTCCGTAAAATGGTGAAATTGACAGAGACCCTAAAAATTTCCTGGCTCCATCCTATACTTCAAATTCGCCTGAATTCAGAGGATGCTCTGCTGAATATGCTGGATGAAATTGTAACAAAGGGTGGTGAAGGGTTGATGCTGCATCGCGCTGATTCACTTTATCACAGTGGAAGAAGCGACGACTTGCTGAAACTCAAACCGTGGCAGGATGCAGAAGCAACAGTTGTAGAAATTTTACCTAGAAAAGGCAAATTCAGAGGAATGATGGGTTCATTACTGGCGACTGATGAAAGCGGACGCAGTTTTCGTATAGGTTCAGGTTTCAGTAATAAAGAACAAAGAAATCCACCCAGCTATAGGAACTGTCATAACTTACAAATTCACTGGAACCACAAAGAAAGGCCTGCCAAAATGCCAGTATTTTACATATATATCAGCAGTTTTGAAAACCTGAAAGCTCAACTAAAAACAGCCGGTACTGGAGCATGAGTGCAGTATTTTGAAATAGGATTTTGGACTGTACTGGGACTGATAATCGGCAGTTTTGTAAATGTTTGCCTTGATCGGCTTCCGCTGCAGTTTGCAGACAAAACAAGACGCTTGAGTTTGTTGAATGCACCTGAAATTTCCACTTTCCTGAAACAGCAACTCCAGGATCAATCCCTGAATTTATTCAAACCGGCATGTTCTTTTTGTTTTTCCTGCGGACATCAGCTCAAATGGTTTGAAAAAATCCCGGTATTGTCATTTATTTTAAGTAAGGGACGTTGCCGGAAATGTAAGTCCACAATCGGGTTTAGAACGATCTGGATAGAAACCATGCACGGACTGTGGTACGCCGGTACTGCCTGGTTATTACATGGCTGGGTCTGGCCTCTATTTTACAGTATTAGCTTTTCATTTTTGTTGATACTGGGATACTGCTGGAGTTGTAACCAGGTTCGAAAGACACTGCTATCTGCAGGAGGAGTTTTGTTGATCCTGGTTTTTTGCGTTAATTATTTTTGATTTAACAATGAAAAAGCTGCTGCTGATATTACTCAAAATTGTGGTCGTCGGAACCATTTTGATTTACCTAGTCCGAAGTGGCCGCTTAAATTTTGAAAAATTGATGCTCTTCCGGGATGCTCCAGAAATACTCGCGATGATGGTTGCTATACTCATTTTGGCAGTGGTGCCTATGGCGACATTTCGCTGGTGGTTATTATTGCGTGCGATTGGAATACAAGTAAATCCGAAGCAGACTTTTGTGCTGACCTGGATTGGTAATTTTTTCAACACCACACTTCCAGGAGCGGTGACTGGAGACGTGGTAAAGGGATATTATGTGATCAAGGCACAAGAGGAAGATGGACGTACCAGAGCGTTTATGACACTGCTGATTGACCGGTTTGTGGGTTTGTTCGGCTTGATTGTCATGGCATTTTTTGCACTAGTCTTTAATTTTGAATTAATACTTTCTCAAGAACGACTTCACAGTCTGGCTTGGATAATTGTTGCTCTATTTGGAGGAACGGTCATTTTTTATTCAATTGTGTTGTTTCCATTTAAGGAGGGTCGTGATCCTTTCCTTCGACTTTTTCAGCGCCTGCCTGCAAGCAAATTCAGCATCAAAGTCTATTCCGCATTCAAAAGTTATCAGCATCAAAAAACAACTTTATTCTTAACATTATTTTTGTCCATAGGCCTTCACACTTTAATTGCACTGATTTTTTTCCAGGTTGCACATTTGATGGGCATTAAAGAAATGGAATTGGCAACCCAATTTTTTCTAATGCCGATTGGCTTAATCACCGTAGCCATTCCAATTGCACCGGGTGGAATCGGAATCGGTCATGCGGCCTTTGAGACACTTTACCAACTGGCCGGACTTTCCGGAGGAGCAGACATTTTCAATCTCTTCATTATTGTCCAGCTGGGAGTTTTTATGTTGGGCGGAATTCCATATTTTCTTTACAGCAGCAATTATCAAATACCAAAGAAATATGAAAATATGTTTGAAGAAGAAGCTGAAAAATAACAAGACTTCGGTTCAATTAATCCTCTGCATGTAAAATCAACAGGTGTTCCTGAACGCATGACGAGAGGGCGTTTAAATCATAACCTCCTTCCAGCAGACTCATAATCCTGCCGCCTGCATATTGTTCCGCCAACTGCTTCAACTCCCTCGTCAACTCCCGAAAAGTTCGCTCTGTGAGATTAAGTGAAGCCAAAGGATCATCGCGGTGCGCATCAAATCCGGCAGAAACTAAGACAAAATCCGGCTTGTATTCCTCCAATTTTGGTTGAACCTGATCATAGAAGATCTGCAAATATTCTTCATCACCCATTCCTGGAGGAACGGGAACATTGAGAGTAAATCCGGCTCCTCCGCCACTTCCGCGTTCATGGGCAAAACCTGTTCCCGGAAAACTTGTGCGTGGATCCTGATGAATACTGGCAAAAAATATATCGGCCCGTTCTTCAAAAAAATGCTGTGTCCCGTTTCCATGATGAACATCAAAATCAAAAATCAGAACCCGTTTGAAACCCATCTCTCTTGTCAAAAATTCTGCTGCAAGTGCAATGTTGTTGAAAAAACAAAAACCCATTGCAGAATCATTTTCTGCATGATGCCCCGGTGGACGAACGGCGCAAAATGCGTTATCAAGCCGACGTTCAGCCACCTCAATAACTCCGTCCAGCACTGAGCCGACAGCATGCGCAGCTGCATTAAAAGTTTGTGCAGAAATAATGCAGTCCGGCGTGTGGAGTGTTCTGGCTCCGCTTTCAGCCGCAGCTTCGACAGCTGAAATCAGTTTCTCTGAATGCAATAATTTTATTTCCTGCGATGTCGCAGAACGTCCCGACTGCAGTATTAATCTTTCAAGCAATCCCTCTGACTCAAGTTTTTCTTGTATCGCCCTCAAACGATTAGCGTTTTCCGGATGCGAGCCTGTATCGTGTTCAAGGTAAATAGGATTCGTATAAAATCCGGTGTTCATGTGGGTTCCATTTTTTACGGCGAGAGATTTTTGAAAAGTGAATGATGTAAAATTCTAGCTCAATCTGACTTTCCTTCTCAAGACAAAGTATGTTCTGTGTCGTTTTTTATGCTTCATAGATTGTGTTTGAGATGCAGTTTGGTTAAAATCGAGGTAACAAATGCTATATTACCATAATTAACTGTGTATTTTCAGTTTGAAGACAGCAATGGCACTTTTAGAAATTCATACTTTTCCAGATTCAGTTTTGAGGCAAAAGGCTGAGCCGGTAACAGTTTTTGATCAAGAGCTTGATGAAACCGCACAATCAATGTTGGAAACAATGTACTTTTCCGGCGGAATAGGTTTGGCGGCCATTCAAGCAGGTATCCTGAAACAAATAATTGTTATTGATTTAAAAAGTGGTGAGGATGAGACCGAACTTCGGGAACCTCATGTTTTCATAAATCCTGAAATACTGGAAAAATCTGGAACCACTGTCTCTGAAGAAGGCTGCTTGAGTGTGATTGAATTCCGGGCCAAAGTTGATCGCGCTGAAAAAATAACCATCGAATATCAAGATGTTGCCGGATATTCTAAAACACTGGAAGCCGAAGATATGATGTCTATTTGTCTGCAGCATGAAATCGACCATTTGAATGGTATTTTATTCATTGATCATTTACCTCTGCTTAAACAGAAAATGGTTAAAAAACGGTTGACCAAACTCGCTAATGATGAGGCCTGATTTTGCGTCATTTTGTTTTCTGCACTATTTTTATTTCTTTTTGGTTTGTTCATTTTTTCGGTAGTAACTTTGCATTTGCTAAAGTTCAGGATTATGCACATGCGATTGTCACAACTTCCACAGGAAAGGAAATTTCTGTCGAAGTCGCAGACACAGTTGAAAAACGAAGCTTGGGACTGGGGAAACGTTCTGGTCTGGAAAATGGCTGGGGCATGTTGTTTGTCTTTGAAAAACGTAAACAGCATGGTTTTTGGATGAAAGATATGCAGTTCCCATTGGATATCATTTGGCTGGATAATCACAGAATTGTTCACATTCTCCGGAATGTTCAGCCGGCAAAGTCCGGAGTTATTCCTCCGGTAATGACACCTCCTGTGGCTGGAAATTTTGTGCTGGAAATTGACGCTGGACGTGCCGACGAACTAAAACTTCAAGTAGGTCAACGCTTGAAGTATCAATTTTGAACTGGTTAAACCAGAAAAAACATCGACATAATGTGCTAAATGGCTAAATCACAAATTATATGCGTAGTAGACGACGAGCCGGCAATTCGGGAGACACTTGAAAATGTTCTTTCTGATGAAGGCTATCCGGTGATGTCCTGCAGGGACTCTGAAGATTTTTATGCAAAACTGGAGAAACAAACTCCGGCTTTGGTACTGTTGGACATCTGGCTCCCTGGAACGGATGGAATGGCAATTCTCAGTCAGTTGCGTGAAACTCATCCGGACATTCCCGTAATCATGATGAGCGGACACGCAGGCATCGATGCAGCAGTAAATGCAATAAAACTGGGTGCTGTCGATTTTATGGAAAAACCACTGCGCCTTGAAATTTTGCTCAACAAAATTTCAATTGTTCTTTCCAATAAACCTCCAAAAATAATCAAAGATCTGGCCTCAGATACTCTGCTGGAAGTAGCGAAGATTATCAATCCCATAATACCTTCTGGAGCAGTACAATTACATGATTCAAAACGTCCCCAGAGAACCTTGAAAGGCAATGTTGTTTTGAATGGTAAAGGGCTTTTGACAGGTAGAAACACCGGTGTTATTTTAAGTCCACTTGATCCTAACTCCGGGATAGTTTTTCAAACATTGGATGATACATCTTTACCTGCACATATCACAAATATAGAAAATTTTTCTCAATCTGTGGCAAAGCAATCATTTAGTGCAAACTCGACTGTATTAGCTCGTGATAACCGTCTGGTACGGACAGTAGAACATTTGATGGCTGCTTTATATATGGCCGGAATAACCAATGTTTTAGCCAAAGTCGATGAAGAAATTCCCAACATTGACGGTTCAGCAAAGGATTTTAGTGAACTTATCAAAGAAGCCGGAATACTGGATCAGAATGAATCAGCAAAAGATGCTGTAGTTTTGGAGCCAATTCAGGTGGGGCGTAAAAAATTGGATGAAAAACACCTCTATGTGGAACCGTATGAAGGCTTTGAGGTTAAAATGCGTGTTGATTATGACGCTCCTATTGGAGAGCAAAAACTAACCTTTAATTCTGAAAAGGATTCTTTCAACAGTGATATTGCACCAGCAAGGTCTTTCAATACCTTCGAGAATATTGACATGGCGCAAAAAAAAGGAACTGTCGGCAGCGGCTATCTTGATTCTCATATAATCATGCATGAGGGAAAGGTCATCAATACAGACTTACGTTATCCGGATGAGTTTGTACGCCACAAAATACTTGATCTCATCGGGGACCTTTATCTGCTTGGATATCCACTGCGAGGAAGAGTTGTTGCCAATATGACATCACATGGTTACAATCAGGCTCTGGTTCAAAAATTACATGTTGCACTGACAACCTGAGAAATATGCGCCACCAAGCTAGATCATACGCACTACAGGCCCTTTATCAGGCGGAACTGCTTCAAAGTAAAGCCATGAAACATGCTGATCGTTTTTTGGATCAACTTGAAACCAGTCCGGAAATAAAAGAATTTGCACGGGAACTGGTAGCAGGGACGCTCCAGCATCGCAAACACCTTGATCGATATTTGCGGCGTAACCTGGAACACTGGAAACTGAACCGTCTTTCCACCACTGTCCGGAATATATTACGTCTGGCAACCTATGAACTTTATCACCATCCGGAACTATCCCATAGTGTTGTCATTGACGAAGCTGTAGAACTATGCAAAGATTTTGTAGATGACACTTCACATGGTCTGACAAATCGGGTTTTGCAAAGAATTTATGACCAAATAACAGAAGAGAGAAAAACCAAAGCCATAGCAAAAAAAGAAGAATCTTCAAAAATAAAGCCGGACAAAAAAACCAAGAGCCGGAATCATAATTAAAGCGTTTTCAGTGTAGAACTCTTTTAGGTTTTGGAGATATCTAGTAAATTACATCACTTATTCAAAATCACTCTTCAGCCAACTCCTTCAATTTGTTTCCAGTCACCCGGAACATAGTCCATTCATCCAAAGGAGATGCTCCCATTTTCTGATAAAATTTAATTGCCGCTTCATTCCAGTTAAGAACTGACCATTCCAAACGTCCTCCGCCAATTTCCCGCGTCCGTTGAGCTAATCGGCGGAGCAATGCTTCTCCAACGCCCTTTCCTCTGGAGCTTTCCCGCACATACAGATCCTCCAGATAAATTCCTGGACGTCCCAAAAAAGTAGAAAACGTGCGAAAATACAATGCAAAGCCCAAGGTTTTATTTTTGTCGTAAGCAATTTGCACTTCTGCCGGAGAATTTATACCAAATAGCTTTATCTTCAGCAACTCCTCTGTTGCAACCACTTCATCAGAGAGATTCTCAAATTCAGCCAGAGCTTTGATCAATTCTAAAATTTCAGGCACATCCTCTTCTTCGGCTTGTCGTATTTCAAAATCTGTCTTAATTTCTGTCATGTTGTTCTCATTTAGTGAATTCAAAATTGGCTGATAATTTTTTCATAGTTCCGGACTTCTTTCATATTATCACGTTTGTGGAAACCCTGAATCAAAATACGGCATTTTTTCTGGAGCATCCGGATAGCGGATAATCGGTCATCCGGTTTCAGTATTTCAGTTTTCAGAATTTTATTAATTGACTGTACACGGTAACGGTCAATTCCCCATTCTCTTTGTGAAAGCTGGTCTGCATGTCCTCCGTGGCGTGTCATTAATTTTTCGTTCAGTAAGGCCGCCGGATGCTGAGCACAGAGCCTGAGCCAAAGATCATAATCCTCACAAACGGGCAGTCTTTCATCAAACATACCATGTACTTCAAGCAGTTCACGACGGAGGAGCACTGTTGAAGGAGCCATCAAACAAAGTGCCAGACTTGGCTGAAAAATCCAGCCCTCCCGTTTTTGATGCTTTTTTTTCGGGTTGACTCGGATTCCATTCCTGATCCATATTTCATCAGTAAAATGAATCGGAAATCCTTGTCGAAATTTGGTTTGTTCGATTTGCTTTTGTAATTTTTCCGGATGCCAGTAATCATCTGAGTCCAAAAAGGCGATCCACTCGCTGTCGCTTTTTAAAACAGCAGCATTTCGTGCAGCACTGACTCCCCGGTTTTTTGTTAATATAATGCACCGGATTTTTTTGGAATAGCGTTCAAAAATTTCTGCTGTAGAATCAGTTGAAGCATCATCTACCACAATCAGCTCATAATCCCGGAAAGTCTGTGTTAAAACCGATTCAATTGCTGTTTCCAGCCATTCGGCCCGATTCCAGGTTGGCAGTATGACAGTTACACTCGGCATGACACAATCATATAATTGCTCAAGTTAATGAATACTGAATCCATGATTTTACTTGACAAATTATTTATACCCCCATAAGGTATAATACAAGTTGCTAAACAGTTTTTTTTCATTCCGGATTAAATCCGGAATGACAATGCAGAAGAATCGAAAGCGGCACAGCATCCCTATGAATATAACTCGCAGGATAAGAAAATCAAACAACATATGAGTAAGGATTTTGTGCGGTTTAAGATGAATCCCTTGTACATGACATCCTGAATCTATAATTTTCTTATTGGTATTATTTAACAATTTCATCTTTCAGCAAGCCCAATTTAATATTCACTTTTTTGAGGAGTCAACAATGCATCCAAGTCACGAAAATCAACTTGTTCGCCTGAAAAAGGTTGAAGGACAGGTACGAGGAATTCAAACTATGATTGAGGAACGTAGATATTGCATGGATCTTCTGTCCCAAATCAGAGCAGTGACAGGAGCAATGCGTAAAATTGAGTCTGGAATTTTAGCAAGCCACCTGCAGCACTGTGTCAATGACGCAATTACCTCGAAAAGTCAAAAAGAAGCTGCAGTAAAAATTAAAGAAATTACACGTCTCTTTGAAAAATTGAATTAGGTGCTAAATCATTTCGGGCTGCTTCTTGATGAGTTGTTGAGATAATAAATACCAGACCAAACCTGCTGCTTGCATTAAAACCAGTACACCAATTGCGACTTGATAACTTGCAGGATCATAGCCAATTTCTGTAGTTGGCCAGAGTTCAATGATGGCTCCTATACCCCACTGGATAATAAATGCCCCCATAAAAACCTGCACATTCAGGATTGTACTAACACGTCCGGAATATTTTTTTGGAAAAATTTGAGCTAAACCCGCAAAGGTTAAAATGCATGAAGAGCCCAAAAATCCAAAAATAACAACCAGTAACAAAGGACTTGTTGCCCAGCCATAGGCCATGGAAAATTGCGCGGTTAAAAATAAAGTCATTCCAAAAACACCCACAGTAATCGGGCGAATATCAAAAAGCTGAGAAAGCCGTTCAGAGAGAATTCCAAGTGAAAAATAACCGGTAATTATAGCCAGTGTCATTGCGAATAATAGTTGTGCCGAATCTCCCTCACCAAGACTCACAACATCTCTCAGCCATGGTTTAATCCAGAGTCCGTGAATCGCCAAAAATGACCCATTGGAAAGTGCTGTTAAAGGGACAATGCTCCAAAAAACTGGGCTGCGGAATATTTGACCCATTTCTTTGAGCTGTGTTTTTATTGCAGGACGTTTGTCAGCAGAACTTTGATGTTCAGGTAAAATAAACCATAAAAAAAGTGAAGCAAAAACTGTAATGATGGCAAGACCCGTGAAAACACCACGCCAGTCTGTGATTGAAAGGACATTCTGCAAAGGAGTAGTCGCCATTAGGGCTCCCAACCCACCTGCAGCCATTTGCAAGCCGTTGATCATCGGCAAACGTCCACTGGAAAACCAGATTACATAAGCTTTGAATGCTGCCATCAGACAAGCGGAAACACCTAAGCCGATCAACAATCTGCCCAAGATCAATCCTGAAAGTGAATCTGCCTTCGAAAAAATCCATGCCCCCAATGCGGCAAATAAAAGCAGAACTGCTTCCGTACGCCGCGGGCCATAACGGTCGAGCAATATACCCAAAGGCAGTTGAAAAATCGCAAATGAAAAAAAATATGCGCCTGTTAAAAGCCCCAAATCAGCAGGTCCGAGTCCGAGTTCATCAACCAGATCACTCTCAATTATCGCGTTGGTATTGCGGAAAAAATAGGATATGGCATAGCCCAATGCAAAAGGGAAATAAACACGCGCGAAAAGCATTCTCTTAAAATGTCAGGCTTGAAGATTTAAGTGGGTCTAAAGAATATTAGTGACGTTAAAGCAGGCCGATGAATCAAAATTCAATACCAATTCTGGCACGAATTCCTTTGTCAAAGTGGTGCTTGATTTTCTTCATTTCAGTTACCAGATCTGCCCGCCCAATAAGTTCTTCATGTGCATAGCGTCCCGTAAAGACCAGCTCCACATTTTTCGGACGATCCTCCACAATTTGAATTGCTTTTTCGACAGAAAGCAAACCCCTGTAAATACAATAATTAATCTCATCGGCAATAATAAGGTCGTACTTTCCAGACTTTACCTGCTGGTGTAAATCCTCCATTTCAGGTTTCATTTTTTCTTTCATTGTGGCTACATCTTCCGGAATTGTTTTGCTCACACAAAGGGCCCAATAATGCGGAACATTGCGGAAAGTCAGGTTTGGATGAAAGTTTTCCGGACAGAGTTTCAGTTCTCCAGTTTTCCAGCGAGGTTTGAGCATCCGCACATAATAAACATGCATTCCTGAACCCAGCGCACGCAGCATCAGTCCCAGCGAAGCTGTACTTTTGCCTTTGCCTTCTCCAGTATAAATTTGAAATGCACCCTGTTTTATTTTGGGTCGTTTTGGGATTTTAATTCCATTGACAGTTTTCTCTGTCACTAAATCTTTAATAATTTCTGTCATTTTTATTTACCGTTTATTTTTTGATTGCTCAATTCGCCAGTATTTTTTCCACTTCACAATGTTCTTCCAGAAACAGCGCCAGCTCATCCATTTCACGCTCTTTAGTTTCCTGAAAAGAAAGCGGAATGTCAAAAGTTTCTGCAGTCAACAATGCCAAAAGTTTTTTGGTCACTTCCGGACTTTCCAACCAGCCGTGAATGTAGGTGCCGATTATTTTTTGTTTGCGGTCAATAACACCCAGAGAAGAATCATTTGCCGCTGTAACTTCCTCTGTAACAAACGATTCTTTCGGGTTTTTGTGAAATTCAGTACGTCCCAAATGAATTTCGTATCCGGACCAGTCTAAACCATTGAGCCAATTTATTCCTTTATATCTGCGCCGGACAAGTTTTTTATCCCCTTCCAGAACTGTAGTCATGGGCAGCAGTCCCAGTCCGGATTCGCAACCACCTGTACCGGACGTTTCGGCTTCACCGGACGCTCCGGAGAATTCCATATTGTTTGGATCTTCAACTGCTTCACCGAGCATTTGAAAACCACCGCAAATTCCCAAAATCCAGGTACGTCCACTCAGTTGGTTCAGTTTTTCCGCAAAACCTTTTTCATTTAAAAAACGTAAATCGAAAAGTGTGTTTTTACTTCCCGGAAGAATGATCAGGTCGGCACTTTCCAGATCCGGAACACTGGTGACGAAGCGGACTGAAATTCCAGAAATCTGCTTGAGTGGATCAAAATCGGTGAAATTGGAAATGTGAGGCAGACGAATTATCGCCACATCGAGTTTTGCTTCAGGATCTATTTTTGATTGCAAATTTTGGGAATCCTCATCCTCGAGCAACATTTCGCGCCAGGGTATGACGCCCAAAACAGGAACCGGAACAATTTCATTAAACTGCTCAATTCCAGATTCCAAAAGAGAAACATCACCTCGAAATTTATTGATCAGCATTCCATGCAGCAATGACCGGTGCTGAGCCTGAATCAAATCGTATGTACCCTTGAGCCAGGCAAAAACACCTCCCCGGTCAATGTCACCGACCAGTATGACTTTGGCCCCAGCGTATTCAGCCATGCGCATATTGACAATATCAGTCGCCTGCAAATTTATTTCCGCAGGACTCCCCGCGCCTTCCATCACGATCCAGTCTGCTTCAGTTTTCAGTGAATCAAAGGCTTGTTTTGCAATCCGGAAATTTTCTTCTGCCATAGTGTAATATTCCCTGGCAGAACAGTTGCGAACAACCTTTCCCATACGGATCAATTGGGAAACACCGGAACCCTGAGGCTTGAGTAAAATCGGATTCATGCGTACATCCGGGAACACACCGCAGGCTTCCGCCTGAACAATCTGCGCCCGCCCCATTTCCAGACCTTCCGGCGTGACTCCGGAATTGAGTGCCATGTTTTGTGCTTTGAAGGGCAAAACACGAAAGCCACGATTTTTCAACAATCGGCAAAATCCGGCCGCCAAAACACTTTTGCCAACTCCGGAACCGGTGCCTTGGAACATTAAAATGTTGGGCATTTTTGCAGCTCAATTACTTCATCCACTCTGGAACCGGCAAACCTTTTTCCTGCAAAAATACAGGATTGAAAAGCTTGGATTGGTAGCGTATTCCTGAATCGCACAAGATGGTGACAATCGTTTTTCCCGGACCAAGTTCTTGTGCCAGGCGAATTGCTCCTGCAACGTTGATTCCGGAAGATCCTCCAAGACAAAGTCCTTCTTCTTTCAAAAGATCAAAGCAAATCGGCAGAGCTTCTTCATCCGGGATTTGAAAAGACTGGTCAACTGGAGCATCTTCCAGATTTGCGGTGATGCGGCCTTGACCGATGCCCTCGGTGATGGAGCCTCCCCGACTCGATAATTCACCAGTTGTGTAAAATGAATGCAGCGCAGCACCCAGCGGGTCCGCGAGTGAGATAATTATTTCCGGATTGCGTTCTTTGAGTGCCATTCCGGTTCCGGCCAGTGTTCCTCCTGTTCCAACTGCACAAATGAAAGCATCAACTTTACCATTGGTTTGTTCAAATATTTCGGGACCAGTGTTTTCGTAATGACCTTTTCGGTTGGCAACATTATCAAACTGATTGGCCCAGATCGCACCGTTTGCTTCAGTTTTTGCCAGTTCTTCAGCAAGACGGCCGGAGAATTTGACATAGTTATTTTCATCGCGATATGGCACTGCCGGGACTTCCCGCAAATCAGCTCCGCAAAGCCGCAGCATATCCTTTTTTTCCTGACTTTGCGTTTCCGGAATCACAATCACGGTGCGGTATCCCAATGAATTCGCCACGAGTGCCAGTCCAATTCCGGTATTGCCTGCAGTACCTTCGACAATTACTCCGCCCGGCCGTAAAAGTCCCCGTGCTTCTGCATCCAGCACAATCGCTTTCGCAGCACGATCTTTGACTGAACCTCCCGGATTCATAAATTCCGCCTTTCCTAAAATATTACAACCAGTCAGTTCAGAGGCTTTGCGTAGTTTTATCAGTGGAGTATTACCAACTGCATCCAGAAAATCACTGCGAATCATGCGAGGTTTTTGAGTTGAGATTAGAGGTGTTTGAGATCGTAAATACTAACACAAATGCTATCCGGAACACAGAGAAAAAACAAAAATGGAGGGGGTTTAGATTTTCAGGGATTTAGATTGCTTAAAAGATTTACAGTCTAAAAACCCAAGTTAAAAGGCCTGATCAGGCAGAGGCGGTAGTCAAAGACTCAGTTGTTTTCGGTACAAGTTTTTGGTAAAAATACCCGGTTGATGCTCCCAACACCATCCAGAAAAAAGCAGAGGTGAACAGCGAAGCAATCGCAAATTGTGCAGAAAGTTCTGCCGGAACATTGCTTTCAAACAAGAGAGGATGTGGTGCTCCAACCAGATGCGGTGCCGCCAGTAACAAAACTGCTGCTATTTTTGGCAAGATGGTTTTTGTTTCAGAAAAAAGGCCAATTCCAATTGCTGTGGCAATCACAGTTCCTATCCACCATGTTTGACGTGCATCAAGAGCCGACGCAGCCATTCCGGGAAGTTCCGGAGGCAGACCCAATGCTGGAGATCCGGAGAAGATCAAAAAACCGGCTGCGCCCCAAAGTAGGCCGGAGTTCATATTGACCGGTTTCCCACGCAGCAGATAAACTGCAACCAGCATTAAGCTAAAAGCAATTCCGGTAACGATGTTGGAAATACCCGTGTAAAAAGTACGCTCCGCTCCATCTTCCGGCACCCAGCTTTCATCTGAATGATCAACTGAAACAGCCTCTGCTGCATGCGCATCTTTCATTGATGCGTGCACATCGAGAGCAACACCGTTCAATTCATGTTCATGAGTTATTCCGGACTGCTGATGAGTGTGAGGCACAACTTCTGTGCCAACTTCATATTTTTCTGCCTGCAGAATCAGCGGAGTAACCTTCAGCATTTGTGCACCAGTGACAAGTATCCCTGCCAAAAAACCGGCCAGCAGAACGGTTGTTACAGCTTTTGATATCATTTTATTTCCCTTTAGGATTAGTGACAGGGAAAAGTGACAGCATGTCGGGTGTCGTGTGTCGCATTGTGGAACACTCCACCGGAACCCTGTGCAAATCCAACAGTGAAAATGAGTACTGCTCCGGCCAGAAGCATCAGCAAAGCCAAAGTCAGCCGTTGTGAAGAAACTCCGACATCGCTCGTGTCAAGAGAACCGGAAGTACCGGCCACTTTTGTATTCGTTGTCATAATTAACTCCTTGTTTTAAGGATTAGCGTTTGAAACAAACATGCGAAACAAGCAGCAAAATATGGGATCACAGCAAGCTGTTGATTCCAGTAACTATTTGCCCCGAACAGTCTGTATGGAAATACCAAGGCAGGTCTCCTGACTCATGGAAGTGAATAAAAACTCCTTCCCAAAAACAAACATTGCATCTGTCTTCAGTGGCTTATGTTTTTATTTTTTCCAATTACAGTTACGAGGATAGTTCCCGAGTTACACGGGATTCCCTTCAAATCTGCACAGAAAAGCAACTATTACTTTGCGGTACGGATTACCTTGAGTAAAGTGAGTATAACAACCTCAATTTTTTTGGCAAGTAAAAAAATACTGTAAAGTAATTAACTCAATTCCAGGCAATTGCAATCAAGGCAATTATGAAGGAAGTAAATGCAGAACTTCTCGAATCAAAGGGGCGGCCTGGGGGAAATAAAGATGAACGTAAGAGGCATGTAAATTGGCTGTGCGGTAACCCTCCCTGCGGGAAATTCCGGTTGAGTGTCGAGTGACATCCCAGAGATTTGCGTGGGTTGATTCTTCTGTCCAGCGCGAATAATGAAATTCATGACCGCGGATTTCGCCTGATTTCAGCGAATCTATTTTACAATAACCAAAATTCTGAAGCTGCTTTGTCATTTCAACTGTACCCGGAACAACTCCAGCCATCGAATAACATTTTCCAGAATGTACTTTCAAGCCATCTGCCAAAAGCATTAAACCTCCACATTCCGCATAACAGGGTATTCCGGACTCAACAGATTTTTTGAGAGAAATCAGCATGCTCCTGTTAGCCGACATCTCCTCTGCAAAGACTTCCGGAAAGCCGCCGCCTAAAATCAATCCGTCCACATTTTCCGGAACTTTATTATCGTGCAATGGTGAAAACAAAACGATCTCAGCACCATGTTGCCGGAGCCATTCCAAATTCGCCACATAATAAAAATGGAATCCTTCATCCTGCGCCACGGCAATACGTTTGCCGAATTTTGGCGGAATGCTTTGCAGCTTTTTTACCTGAGCCGATAAAGTAGAAAGCACGGGAAATTTTTTGAAAAGCAGTTCGAGGTCAAAATATTTTTCCGCCAATTCCGCCAATTGATCTGCTTCCGGAAGCTTTTGTTCTACTCCGGGCTGCAGTCCCAAATGACGTTCCGGCCAGCGCAGTTCCGGAATTTCTGGTAAAGCTCCCAAAATCGGAATCTGGAGAGATGCGCAGGCTTTGCTTAGATAATCTGCATGACTTTCACTATTTACCTGATTGAGGATGATTCCTGCAAAATGTTCCGGACCGCCGGCTTCGGCAACAAAGCCCTGAATCGCAGCAGTGATTGAACGTCCGGAATTTTGACACGGTACAACCAGCAAAATCGGCCAGCGGAGCCAACGTCCGACTTCCATAGTGCTTCCGGAATCATTTGTTGGGTCTGAGCCGTCAAAAAGCCCCATCACGCCTTCTGCAATTCCAAAAGCATTTTCCGTGAATTCCTTTGCAGCTTGAAGAATATGTTCACGACCCATGATCCAGGGGTCCAGATTTATAGAATGTTTTGCGGAATAATGGAAATGGAAGCCAGGATCTATGTAGTCCGGACCAACTTTGAAGGGTTGGACTATGAAATTTCGTTTTCGCAGTGCAGCCAGGAGCAATGACGTCACAGCGGTTTTTCCGCCGCTGCTGTGCATTCCGGCAACAATGAGGCCCATATGTTTCTTTTTTGACGGGGATTGCATTTTAATCCAGTGCAATCAAACGGACCGGAGTACCCTCTGTCAGTTCCGGAAGCCAGCGCCGCATTCCACGCTGTAACTGAGGATGCAGCCAGGCAGTCGTAGAAATTCTTTGAGAAAGATTCAAAAGTGCTTTCCGGAATCGTTTTTTACTTTCGGAAACAGTTTTTTCAGTTTCGGGACTGAGCATGCCGTCAGAACAGAGCAATACCCGGTCACCTTCTAAAACACCTTGTTTTTGGATGGCATTACGTAATTGATTCAGTGCAGGCGTCAAGTGGCTTTTTCCGGAAGCTTCAGTAAGCCGTCCCAAAGTTTTCTGAACTGCCTGGGCTGTTCCGCGTTTGATCCACCAGCCGATTTTACCATTTTGAAGTACCAAAACATGAAAGCGGCTGCCGAAAGTTTTTGCTCCAAGCGTTTGGATAACGTTGCGTGCTGCTGCTAAAAAATGTGCGGAAGTGCTGCTGCCGAATGTTCCTGTTGAACGGCTTGCGTCAATAAACAACCATAAATTAGAGCGTCGTGCAGGTTTTCGGAACCTCAAGTGCCATGGATTCCCAGGTGTCCAGCCTCTCATCAGCGAGGCCTTGAGAGAAGAGGTCCAGCAAAGCCGGGAATGAGAAACATGAGTCGGAACCGGTCTTGATGTTCCGGAAACAAAATTATCGGAAAGCTGTTTTTTTGGGGTGCTTTTCCACCAGGAAGCCAACTCACTATGTGCCAGGTTATGTGGTGCCTCTAAAGAAATTTCTTCGGCATTTGCCTCTTCTGGAGAGAAGGATGTTTTAGGCATTTTCAGGCGTTTTGACTCCAAATCGTCAGCAGGAGGTTTTGGCAGTTTAATCTTCGGTTTTGAGTTTTGAGATTCCGGTGGTTGGTCGGTCCGGCGGTGTCCAAGACACAGGATCCAGGCTTCAGCCAGATCTGCTTCAGAAATGGTTGTGTCTCCGCGCCAGGCTGCCGCACAACGCGCAGTTCTGAGAACTCCAAGTTCTGCCCGGACTCCTTCCAGTTTTAGTCTTGCTGCTTTTTGAGCAACTTCTGTGCGCAGATTTTCAGAAATATCCACATTTTTCAATTCTTGCCGAACTCCCAGAATTTGAGACCTCAGTTGTTCCAGTTTTGTTTGCTGTTCGGCCAAAAAGTTTTGCGGATCATCGTCAAAATCCATTCGCACCCTTACAATTTCCCGCCGCTCCTCAACACTAAAATCGTCATGGATCAATATTCCATGCATGAAACGGTCTGTCAATTGCGGCCGCAAATCGCCTTCTTCCGGATTCATTGAGCCAATCAAAATATAGCGGGCATTGACAGTTTGAGAAAGACCGTCCCGCTCAATTCGGTGTTGTCCGCTGGCTGCAGAATCCAAAATCGAATCAACCAGGTGATCCGGCAGCAAATTGACTTCATCGATGTAAAGCACCCCACCATTTGCCTGTTCTATCAAACCGCTTTGTGCAGACCATTTCCCATTTTCAAGCAAACTGGACGCATCTATTGAGCCCAGCAGACGGTCTTCTGATGTTCCAAGAGGTACTTCCACAAACGGTGTCATTTCGGAATATATTGGAGCGGGTATAATTTCACGAAAAGCCCGTGCAAGAGTGCTTTTTGCGCATCCTCGATGTCCCATCAGCAACAAGCCGCCCAGCCGCGGATCAACTGCATGGAAAAGCAAGGACCGTTTGGCCAGTTCCAGCCCAACGATTGCAGTAAAAGGGAAAGTATTATTCATGATTTATGCTGTTTATTTTCTGAAAGTTGTTAATTCTGCCAAGAAGCAGAAAAACACTCAAGTTCGTTTCAGAAAACATCCGTTTTTGTTGGATAATTTTCCTTTCCATAATTTATCTTTCAACCATTCCCCTGAAAATTTCTTTCATCATTGGGTAAAGTCAATGTTCCCTGCGATAAAAGCTAGGTATGTGCATTGTCATTTTGCAATGTGAGAGTAATATTCCAATCCCTGGTCCCAAATTCCCAATAATTATAGCAAGAGCCGTGTAAGGAATTTCTCTCATGGAAGTAGAATAACCCAGTGTGGATATTGTGATGATTGTGAAATAAATCAAAACTGTGCCAAACCAAAGATAAAAAAGCGGAACATAGAAAAAAAAACTCCCTCCCAGAACTAAAAAAAGAACCGCAAAAAAACTTCACGCTACTTAGAAACTTTGCAAGCTGATGAAGCTAGTATCACATAGCCCTTAGTTGCCAGATGAAGATTCTATGGGTGGTGCTGCTTTCTGTTCTAATTCTGCTTCGGGAACCTCTTGGGGCTCTTCTTGTGCTTCTTCTTCTGGAAATAGCATTTGTTCTGAAACAGGAGCTGTTGTTGCGGACGGCTTCAAATCCCGCACCACAGAATCACGGCCAGTCTCTGAGGAAAGATAAGCAAGTGAGAGAGAGGTCAGCATGAAAACAATCGCCACGCCAGTTGTAATTTT
>ENA-UPTF01000588-UPTF01000588.1-marine-metagenome-genome-assembly--contig:-NODE-588-length-24924-cov-8.714332_pt1 | contig 24924 bp, 29 predicted proteins | sample MGYA00238166_ERZ767019 | MGnify/ENA primary metagenome ERZ767019 (study PRJEB28930, sample SAMN06266391) | marine metagenome | isolation source: Sea water from 250 m depth | place: Atlantic Ocean | study... | reverse complement strand
ATCAGATGAATCGATTTACAACTAATCTAAACAAGTGGGAAGATTATATGAATGACCAGTAGTTATTCTACTGTTACTGTTCCAACCATCCATGGATGAACAATACAATAGTATAGGAATTCTCCAGTATCAGAAAATTCATGTTCAAACATACCACCAGCCATAATCATACCTGAATCAAACAAACCATCTGGTCCATCAGCAGGAGTTCCACTCGTTGCAAGATGTGCAGCAGTATCAATATTTTCCCAAATTACTGTGGTACCAGTTCCAATAGTTAGTGATGAAGGAAGATAGCATTCACTTGTTTCTTCACATCCTGGTGTACCAACACCTGCAGGAATAATCACAGTTTCTGACATAGTTTGAGGAGTAGGTTCTGCGATTATAGACTCTGCTGATAATTCCTCTTCCATTACCATATCAACCGGTAATCTATCAATTGCATACAACGTATTTCCAGGCTGGACAAATTTTTGGCATTCATCCGTTGCGTAGAATATTGCTTTACATTCTTCAAAAAACTGAGTTCTATCTCTCTGCATTTGGTCCCCAAAAAGTACATTTTCACCTATGGATATGTGAATTATACCAATTGCCGCAAGAGATCCCGCAACTAAAATCATGGAAAATCCAACTTTTCTATAATGGTGTGGGTTTTCCATTTCTGACATTTAGTATGAGAAATTTTTGGGCAAATTTAATACTTTAGAACTGAACAAGTAAATGGTTGTCAATACAAATTCTTCACTATGAGTTTCTTGGTCCAATAAAGATCTCAGAATGGGGACCACCAATGAATCAGTTAGTATATTTGCTTTTTAGTAAAAACAAAAATGGATTTAACATATTGTATGCTTCTCAAATAGAAAAAACAGACAAGACTGATTTTTTTACACAAAATGAGAAATTCAAATGCTGGATCCAGCATGCTGGTTCCGAGGATTTACTATATCTATCCATTTACCCAATGCCAGATTCGCAAGAAGATGAACGAGAAAGAATCACTAAGAGAATTATTAGTAAATACAAGCCACCATGTAATTTGGACTAAAGCAAAATAGGAACTAGAGTTTTACGACTTATTTTTGACATCAAACAGCTGTAATGTTAGAAGATCAATTGCCTTTTTCAAATGATCAAATTCATTAATTGAATGAATTTGCCCTTCTGTTAATGCTCGAAGCACTTTAATTACATTTTTTTGATAGTCATCCTTTGCAGTAACTTCTAATGCGTTAATCTTAGCTAGAAGATTTTCAAAATTCTTTACCATATCATCTTTTGATGCATGTTTTTCCATATTCAGATTCCTTCAATCCCACATATATGAATTAGAGTTGCTCATCGTCGATTTCTTCAAATGCATCTAAAAATTGATTGCATGTACAGTCTGGGATTTCACACTTGCCTCTTCTTAGCATAGATTCATTTGAATCAGTATTTACATGAACCTCATCTGTATGATGACATCGCCTACAATTCATGATTCCATAAATTTATTTTTGTATTTAAGGAATGAGCACAGCTCTAGCTTCAATATCAGAAGTTTTGAGTTTTTGCAATGCCTGATTTGCTTGTTCTAATGGAAATGTCTCAGTTACAACCTCAAAATTATTTTCCTCAGATATTTTAATTACTTTCTGCATATCTTTTCTGGAACCGATTAATGTACCACGTATTGTCTTTTCTTCAAATGCAAGGAAGTTAGGAATCTTACCTACTGTTGCAATTACCACGGTTCCACCTTTCTTGACTGATTTTATCGCAGTATCAGTTACTTCATCTACAGGCGCAAATACGATTGCACCATCGAATAATCCATATCTTTCCTTTACATCGTTAAGAAATTTTTCTTGATCTGCTGAGTAAACAAAGACATTGTCAGCACCAAGTTTTTTTGCAACTTGAAGGTGTTTTTCCTTTCTTGATACGCCACTAACCTCACACCCTTCAACTTTGGAAAACTGTATTGCCATGTGCCCTACTCCACCAATTCCAAATATTGCAATTTTTTTATTTTTGTGTGGCTCTACTGCCTTGACTGCTTTGTATGCAGTTATTCCTGCACAAAACAGTGGTGCAGCATAGTCAGATGTCATTGTATCAGGAACTTTTGTTGCGAAATCTTCTGAAACTGTGATGTATTCCGAATATCCTCCTTTTAGTGACTCGCCCGTAACTTCCATGTTCTCGCAGAGGTACTCCTTACCTTCATTACAATATTGGCAATCAAGACATGAGCCCATTAAAGGAGTGATCCCAACTCTATCACCAATTTTGAATTTTGTTACATCATTACCAATCTTTTCAATTCTTCCAACAACTTCATGTCCTGGTACAGTTGGAAGAGTTGGTGGAAGACCAATCTCTTTCCAATCACCTTCAATGGAATGTAATTGTGAATGGCATACACCACACGCCTCAATTTTAATTAAAATTTCATTCTCCTTCTCGATTTCATGTCTATCGATTTCTTTAAGTTTTAGCGGATTTGATTCGACAGGACCTAGTTCCTCAAGAACCATGGCACGCATCTTTTCAGGCACACTCTGCTTATTTTCTCTATTCTTAAGATTGTTACGGATAATAAGAAATAAAATCCATTTAGTTTTGTTTTAACTATGGATTATAGACTTACTGCTGAAGATAAGGAGAGAATAAAACTTCTAGATGAGGTTGCAAAAAATAAATTTAGGAACTTCAGCCTTGAGCAATTAATTAGACTTCAGGAATTAATTGAAAAGAAAGATTATGGTAATGAAAAAAAGGCTCAGAAATCTAAACGTAATCTACTCAAACAGATTAATATCGAAATTTACAAACATGATGATTCTGCGTTATGGAAGTAATCAGATTACATACAAATAATCATTACATGTGATATTATTATGTCAAACAGTCTGGCTAACGAATCAAGTCCATACCTTTTACAACATAAGGATAATCCAGTTAACTGGTACTCTTGGAACGATGAATCATTAAAAATTGCAAAAAATGAGAATAAGCCAATTTTTCTATCTATTGGATACAGTTCATGTCACTGGTGTCATGTGATGGCGCATGAATCGTTTGAGAATGACGATGTGGCAAAAATCATGAATGAAAATTTTGTTAATATCAAAGTTGACAGAGAGGAAAGACCAGACTTGGATGACATATATCAGAAAGTATGTCAGATGTCAACTGGTCAGGGTGGATGGCCGCTTAGTGTATTCCTGACACCAGATCAAAGACCATTCTACGTAGGAACATATTTCCCAGTACTTGATGGCTATGGCCGTCCTGGTTTTGGAAGTCTATGTAGGCAACTTGCACAATCATGGAAAGAAAAACCAAAAGATATTGAATCAGCAGCTGATAACTTTATGACAAATCTATCCAGATTACAACAAGTCACAGAGCCATCAAAAATTGATAAAAGCATACTTGATGAAGCTGCAGTAAACCTATTGCAGATAGCTGATACAACATATGGTGGTTTTGGTCAAGCACCAAAGTTTCCTAATGCATCAAATCTTTCATTCATGTTCAGATACTCAAAGACTTCTGGAATATCAAAATTCAAAGACTTTGCATTACTTACTCTGAAAAAAATGGCGAATGGTGGGATATTTGATCAAATTGGTGGTGGATTTCATAGATATTCAACCGATGCAAGATGGCTTGTTCCACATTTTGAAAAAATGCTGTATGATAATGCATTGCTTCCAATTGTATATTGTGAAGCATATCAGATTACTAAGGATCCTTTTTTCTTAGGTGTTGTCACAAAAACACTTGATTATGTTATACGGGAAATGACATCCCCAGAAGGAGTTTTTTATTCTGCGCAAGATGCAGACACAAATGGTGAAGAAGGCCAAACCTTCGTTTGGAAAAAAAGGCAGATAGTAGAAATTCTTGGTGATGATTCAGATTTGTTCTGTATATATTATGACGTAACTGATGGTGGAAATTTTGAAGGAAATACGATTCTTGCAAATAACATCAAAGCATCTGCACTTGCATTCAAGTTTGGCAAGTCTGAGGATGAAGTCCACAAAATAATCTCAGATGGGTCAAAGAAGCTACTTGATGCTAGAAATAAGAGAGCACAGCCGGGAAAAGATGACAAGGTTCTAACTGCATGGAATGGTTTGATGATTTCAGCATTTGTCAAAGGCTACAAGATTTCTGGTGAATCCAAATATCTTGATGTTGCACTAAGTGCCACTAATTTCTATCAGTCTAAGTTTGAGGAATACGGTCTTTTACATCGAGTCTTCAAGGACGGCAAATCAAAACTTGGCGCATACCTTGACGATTACGCATATTTGGCGAATGCAGTAATTGATGTATTTGAGATTACAGGAGATGTAAGGCATCTAGAATTTGCAAAAAAACTGAGCAGTTATCTAGTTGAGCATTTCTGGGATGATAAAAATTCCAGTTTCTTCTTTACAGCAGACAATCATGAAAAACTTATCATCAGACCAAAAAGCAACTATGATCTTTCTATGCCATCAGGTAATTCCGTTGCAGCAAATGCATCTCTTAGGCTGTTTCATATAACACAAGAAGAACAATTTCACAAGATAACAGAAAAGATACTTGAAAACCAGGCAACATTGGCAGCTGAAAATCCGTTTGCATTTGGTTTTCTTTTAAATGTCTTACATCTTGCCATCGAGAAGCCAATTGAGATTACCATACTAAACACAAAAAATAATGCCCTAATACACACGTTGAATAAAAAATTCATCCCTGAATCAATTATGGTACAAATTGATACTAAGGATAAACTTGATGCATTATCAAAACTATCATTTTTCAAAGGAAAAGAATTTCCAGAAAGTGAGACAAATGTTTTTGTTTGTAAGAACTTCAGTTGTTCATTACCACTAATTAGTCTATCAGATATAGAAGAAAATCTCTAACACTTTCTTAAATCGACGTGAAGTCTCTCGCCAACTTGCGGTTTACCCATTTTTTCATATCTATTTTTTGGCATTGTGATTGAAACGGTTGTCTGTGCATAGCTTTTCAATTTTATTGTTGGCTGTGCTTGAAGAATTGCCTCTAAAAGTGGCATGACCTGTTCTTTTGTTTCACTATCTAATTTTTTTGCAACATTTTCTATTATCAATTGTTTTTGTGATACTGGCTCTGTTTGAACATCTTCAACCAATGTTATTTGTACAGCTTGCCCATTATCATTAATCTGTTGAATTCTATAAGGAATTATATCAGACATACTACGGATGTATTTTTTTTAGATTTATCTGTACCTATTCGCTTTCCTTTTTTTCTAATGATTCTTTAATCTGAGTAGCGTTTGCTTTAATGAATTCATGAAATTCTTGCATGTCATCTAATCCTACATCAAGTTCTTGATTTGCATATGTCTGCAAGAATGTTGCGTATATTGTTCCAACAATCATTCCAAATGCAACATCCATTTCCGATTCACTAAATTCTGTATACTCACTAGCGAATTGTTTGTATGATTTTGACTCATCGATATAATATTGAACCAAATCATCTAAAAATTTTTTATTATTATCGGAAATTACCATCTTTAATCCTTATATTAAAATGAGATAACTTTTGAAATTTTTGAAAGTGAATTCACTACTTTTTCAGGATTTCTCGAAAGTATGATGTATGATGATACAGATGCAATTAAGAGTGCACCTGAGCCTAATGGAAATTCTGGCACTACTGTGTATTCATCTGACTCGGCACTTAACGTATAGTCAACTGCATGAATGGATTGAGATTTTTCATGTAGTGGGATTATGAAAAAACTAGTATCTCCAGACCTTAGAAAGTCAGGTTGCATTAGAGTATTTGATATTGTAACAACAGTTCCATCACGATCATACAATGTTGCAATTACATTGATCATGTTAGCTGTAATCTCACCATTATTTTCCAGTGTTCCGGAGATTACACGATTACCTTGTTTGTCCTGGTTTAACTCAGATGAAGTTATTTGAATGACTTGATTTTTTGGCTCTGTAATTTTATAGTCAAATTCTAGATTATAGTCAACTGTATTACGTGAATCAGGACCAGTTATGATGATGTCAAATGCACCATTCATACCAGGCATTACAACATTGTTGATTAGATTTCCACTAACTTGTCCAATTTGAAAACCATTTTTATCTAACAGATTAGCAGTGATCTTGATTTGGTTTAGTGGTACATTAGAACTATTTTCAATTTCCCCTACAATATGTAATGAACCATCATCGCTAATATACTGTTGATCATTTTGTATCAGAACATCAGCAAATGCTGGTTGTACTAAAAACAAAAATGGAATAAATGCAAACAGAAATTTCTTCATACTGGTATTCACAGTGTGATGCTTAAAGATTTTATGGATACAACCCGAAGTCGGCATTTGGATTACTCTTTGCCTTTTCAAACAAAGAAAGTGCTCCCATTTCATACTCAAACGAGGCTTGTAATAGTTCATCTGCACGTATTTTCTCACTTTGATCATCGTTTTTGATCCAATTAATTAGATGCTGATCACTCTCCAATTGGGTCTCTGTTGATAATTTGAAAAGTTTCACTGAACCCGAAAAAATATCTGGCATTTGCAGATCAGAGTATTTCAAAATAATGTCATTCATTCTCAATACGTGTATGTCAGCGTATTCTAGGATTGTATCTTTTGAGATAGTCTCTTCTTTCCACATTGACACTTTAGAGTAGAAATTTGCTTGCTCTTCTTTCAACTCATCTTGAATAGATTGAAGCTCGTTACCAAAATTATACCCACGGAGTTGAGCCTGTTCTGCAGAATAAAAATAGTAAATTGAAGCTCCAATCAACACAACACCAATTATCACTATAGAAAATTTTCCTAGCCCTGATTTTTTTTGTTTTCTCTTCAAAATTATCCTATATAATTTCCTGATTCGTCTGACTTTAATTCAACTGTAAATTCTGTTCCACTAATGAATGATTCACCACGTATAGTACGAATCCTAGCAACTACTAATTCATGAGGCCAGATTTGAACCACTATCTCACCAACTTTGGGGTTATTTGGTGCATCAACTACTTTAATGTCTTCTTTTTTGACTCCACACTCTTGAATTTTCTTTATTGAATGTTCTACCAACGGTTCAGGATCATTATGACTCAGTGCCCAAACTGTTCCAGAATATTTAAGATGTTCCAACAATTTTCACATTTTTAGTTCGTATAAATGTCATTCACTATTTGATACTACATTTAGCGTCATCGTACTAACAACTCTTGTCAGTCGCCGTACATGCATTGAGACTGTCTTTTCAAATTCTTCTTGTGACTCTGCATGAATTTCAGCAATCACATCATATGCGCCAAATGTAACATAGGCATTTTTAATTTGAGGAACTTGGTTTAATTCATCTAAAATATACTCTTCAGCACCCAAATCACAATTTAGTAAGACAAATCCAACATGCATGTTTTTCTTAATACATAGTGTAATTACTGCCGTTTAAGTGTTAATTATTTTTATAATGACTACCATTTTTTGCGGTTAGATGATCTAGTGACATTTGAAAAACGTCCAGGCTTTTTTCTTTTGTATTGGTCTCTTGCAGATACATCACGTTTGTAGGCATTTGTTCTATAACCTCCAGTTTTTCCTCCATAACTCCTTCTATAGTTAGAACGCATAGGAGGCGCAATTCGTCTTCTACTGTCACGCTTTAATGGATCAGGAATATGTATTTCAACTCCTAACTGTTTATTCAGGTCTGTAAGGTCAGATTTGATTTGTTTTTTTATAATATTCCAATCTGCAATAGATGAATATGACACCAGTGTTATTGCATTTCCTTTAGCACCTGCTCTTGCAGTCCTTCCAATTCTATGGAAATATACCATATCTTGATTGGGAACGTCATAATTAATGACTAAACCAACCTTAGGAACATCAATACCTCTTGCAGCTACATCAGTAGCGACTAAGATATCTACGTTATTTTTCCTAAACTTCGTCATAGAGTACTCTCGTTTATTTTGTGACATATCACCTTCTATCGAGACCACATGAAATCTCGCCTTTTGTAATTCACGTGAAACATTTCTTGTACGGATTTTTGTAGAGCAGAATACGATTGTTTGACCTTTTTTATTTTCTTTAATAAATTTAGATAGATATTTTTGCTTCTCTCTATCCTTGATAACTAAAAATGATTGCTCAATTCCTTTTCCACTTAAATCATCAGAATCAATTAAAACTCTTTTTGGGTTGTTGAGATATTTTTCAGCAAGTCTAACTATATCAATTGGCATTGTTGCAGAAAACAGAGATGTGATTCTGTTTTCAGGAATTCGTTCTAAAACAAATTCAATATCTTCTATAAAACCCATATCTAGCATTACATCTGCTTCATCCAACACGACATACTTTATGTCATTAGTTTTGATCGTACCCTGATTTAGATGGTCAATTAGTCTACCTGGTGTTGCAACAATAATCTCTGGTTTTCTCCGTAACGCATCAAGTTGAATTCCTATACCTTGTCCACCGTAGACGGTTGCAATTTTAATCTTAGTGTATTTGCCAACTTTTTTCAGTTCATTTGTAATCTGTATTGCCAATTCTCTTGTAGGTGCTATGATTAATGCTTGAATTCCACCTCCAAGTGCTATATGCTCTAGCATAGGAATTCCAAATGCGGCTGTTTTTCCTGTACCGGTATGAGCCTGTCCAATTACATCATTTCCTTCTAATAACAGTGGAATAGTTTGTGCTTGAATAGGAAATGGTGTAGTAAACCCCATTTCGTCGATTCCCTTCAGTATGGTTTCTTTTATTTCTAATTCTCCAAATGCATTCATTTTTTCTCTATCTAAAGCAATGACAGAGAAAGCAATGCCTAATCTATCATTATTTCTATTCTCACGCGATTTCTACACCTAATAAACCCATGTTTGTGACATTTGGGTTCGTTTGAGTAAATAATTTACCTAACATTAACATGTAATCTGGAATAGGTTTTTTAGTTAAATTTGAGACCAAATAGTGTTGGCTAATACAAAAAAATATCTTGTTGCAGGTGTTGGCATTGCAATAGTAATAGCAATAGCAGCGTCATTCACATCGTATCTTGGGCAATTTGAGCAACTTCAACAACAGGACAGTGGAACAACAATCTACCACGACGAAGTCGCTGTTGGAAAAGGTTCGCCACTTTTAGGAATGGAAACTGCTAGAGTTACAATAATAGAAATGGGTGACTATCAATGTGAGATGTGTAAGCGTTGGTATGATAATACTAGACCAAAAATTATCGAGAATTTTGTTAACACTGGAAAAGCAAGTTTAGTGTTTCTCGATCTACCTATACTAGGACCTGATTCAAAATTAGCTGCCGAGGCTACGTACTGTGCAGAGGATCAGGGAAGATTCTGGGATTATCATGGAATGCTGTATGATTTTCAAGGTCATATGAACTCTGGTTGGGCTAATATTGATAGATTGAATTCATTTGCATTTAATCTAGATCTAGATATGGAAAAATTTAATGAATGTATGAGCTCAGACAAATATGAAATGCGTGTAAAATATAATGCCCAGAAAGCAAAATCTGTGGGAAACAGTACACCGACATTCCTACTGATTAATACATCAGGAGACCAAGAAAGAATTGTAGGTGCACAACCATATCCTGTATTTGAGCGAGTTATTGAATCACTGTTGTAAATTGTATAGTCTCAAACTTGTATTTTCAAATTTTAGTTATGTTTTAATTTCTGGGCTAATTGCTCTTGGATTATTTATCCCCTTATCCTTAGTTTCTGAACATCTATTTCTTGAACCATACATAGTTTTTTCACTATACCCAGAGACTGTTTTTAGTTTCTCGTTAATTTTGGTCTTATCAATTCTTGCAGGAGTTGTTGTATCAATGAATGTATTTAGAGTCAAACTAATCAAAAACACCAAAAAAATGGGTGGTAGCTTAATAGGAACTATTATCGGTGCATCAGCTGGAGCATGTAGTTGTGGCCCAATCGGGGTTTCAGTTATTACGAGTTTTGGAACTGCTGGAAGTATTGCAAGTTCATTTTTAACAAATTATGAGATACCATTACGATTATTATCAATTGGGATTTTGATCTTGGTACTTTTAACAACTATGAAATCACTATCAGTAGAGTGCAAAATCAATCAATAATCAGAAATTTCTGATTCTCAATTTTTGTAATGTAAAAGGACAATTTTTTACAACCCACAAGAATTACTTTAGAGTTGGATTTGATATAATATGTCTAAAATCTATATCCCAACCCGTCCAGCAAAGCGAGATTATAATTCTGACGAATTAGACGAGACAGACGATCAATAATTAAATTTTAATTTATTTTTCTAAATGAAGCCGATGGAACTTGAATTTCAGTAAATACTTCTGGATGGATTATCTTTCCTAGAATCTCGATTCCAGTGATTGTTCTAATACTTGGTTTACTAAAATAAGAATTTGCATCAACTGCAAAAACATTTTTTTGCTTTACCGATCGTAACTTCTGCCAATCAGGATCATCTCTTAGATTTTTATTGTATTCCAGAATTGTTCTTTCTACATTAAATCCACATGGCATCATTATGATAATATCAGGATCAGAATCTTTTATTTCATCAAACGTCATTTTTCTAGAATGTTCTGATCTTTTACTTATTAGATTTTTAGCACCAACAATATCAATCATCTCCGGAACCCAATGACCAGCAGTATAAAATGGTTCAATCCATTCAATTGCCAGAACTTTTGGTTTATGTGAAACCTGCTTCTTACAAAATGTAATTCTTTCCTTAAGCGATTCAACTAATTTTTCTCCTTTTTTTATTACATGTATCTTTCTTGAGATTTCGTTGATGTTACTTAGTATTCCATCAATGTCATGTGGATTCATTGCAAAAACTTCAGGTCTTTTATCTAAGATTTTCATTGCATTATTTACTTGGTTAGTATATGCAGAACAAACTTCACAAATTTCTTGAGAGATTATCAAATCAGGATTGGCTTTTTTTAGATTTTTTATTTGTAGTTCGTAGATATCTTTTCCACTTGATACAAGTTCTAGGATTTTCTGATCAATCTCTTTACTAGACATACTTTCTGGCTCAAACACACTTTGAATAACACGCGGTTTTGTACTTGCTTCTTCTGGAAAATTACATTCATGTGTTACACCGTAAAGTCTATCTTGCACATCTAATTCATACAACAATTCTGTTGCACTTGGTAAAAATGAGACAATTCGATTTATAACCACATTCCAAATTCTTTCTAATAATTTAAACATCTTATGTTTACAATGAGTCAAATAACATGTTTTGAATTATTTATTATCATTAGCCACAAATCATGTATGTGGTTATAACTGGAAATGACATTAGAGAAGGCATAGAGAGTAAATGGCATGAATATCTGACCAAATATGGAAACCTATTCTCATCTGATGAGATTTCTGGCTCTAGCCCACCATCAGTTTTTGTAGGCTCGTATGGATATCCAAAAGTTGGTGTTGGACCTATGGTGCCACCTATTCATGGTGATACCAGTTTATTGGATATACCAGAAAGATGGATAGGAAAAAGTCTAGAAGAGATTGTGAATTTTAGACTTAATCTCATTCGAGGAGTAAATAAATTATCTATCACACAAACTGAAGGACGATTTATTGAAAACTTGCAAGATGTTGCCATGTCATCAGGACCAATTGATTCTGAAATTAAATTTGTAAAAGAAACATCACCTGTCACCACCATAGATGGACAGTCACCACCATTTGGTCCTATTGGCGAAATCAAGAAAGCCGTATTTTCTCCAACTTCATCTAACAAATCTATTGAAAAAGTCTACTATGATACTGATCTAAAAGCTACCGATGCTGTCATGAAACTTTTCAATAGCGGTATTAACATTACAACTATTCAGAAATGTTTTAGCATTGGCATGCTTGGAAAAAGTAGAAAACTAGTTCCAACTAAATGGAGTATAACAGCAACTGATGATATAATATCTAAGAGTATTGTTACAGATCTTTTGAATTACGACATCCTAGATTCATTTAACGTATTTACTTTTGCACATCTTGGCAATTATTTTTCAGTCGTTCTTTTTCCACATAGATGGATCTTTGAGATGCAAGAAGCATGGTATGATGGAGATACTATTGGTTTTGGCAGTGATCATGAGGATGCTAAAGGAATTAACCATTCACCAGAGATTGCAGGTGCTTACTTTGCCGCAAAGTTAGGAGTATCTGAATTCCTTTCGAAAATAAAAAAACAGTCTGGTGTTATTGTCTTTCGAGAGATTCGTCCTGAATATGCAGTTCCTGTTGGTGTATGGCAGGTGCGTGAAGGAATAAGGCAAGCAATGAAAACTAAACCTTTTCATGTCGAAACCATTGAGAATGCAATTGAATTAGCCACAAAATCAATGAGTATTAGTAAAAATGAGTGGTTGAATCATGGTACAATGCTAAAAATGATTAAGCAGAAATCAATATCCGATTTTTTTTAAAGATACTATTTATTGCTCAAACATTAAAAAAGACTATTGAAAAACACAAGTCTTTTAATTGGAATTTTACTTGTTGTGTCACCAATATTATTTACACTTGTGGCATATCCCGATACTTTTAGTCTTAGTTGGAATCAGGGTAGAGGCGGATTTCTATTCGCCATGGCATTCATTGTTGCAGAGTTAGTTGGACTCAAATACATAATTCCAACTAAACGATTTTTCTACTGCATTCCATTAATAGGAATCACTATAGCATACTTTGCAGCACTGCCTTTCGGCCTTCATGATTATATCATGAGTTTGGTAGATGTTTTCGGAGTTTTGGAATATTCGTGGGCATGGCTTTTTGATTTTACTGTAATTGCAATCTTTGTAACAGCTACGCTTGCCATACTGTTTGGACGTCAATGGATTAGGATTGCACCTGCTGGTCCTATTTTTCTTTCAGGAAGTGCAATAATTCTAGCACTTGATGCATTTTTCCCATACGATACATTGGGACCACTACAATACATTGTTCCATATTTTGTTCAAGCGAATGTTTGGGTTATTACAGCACTTGATCTAGGTGTTGCTACTGCACGTGACAATCTAATGTTTCTAAATGGAGATTTTGGTCCTTTTGCGATGCAAGTATTTTGGCCATCTGCCGGTGTTCATAGTATTATTATCTATTCACTTGTTATGATGGCATTTCTCATCAAAATGAGAATTCCTAGAAATCGAAAGATGATGTATTTTGTGATAGGCATTGCAGGAACAGTGGTTGTAAATCTGATTAGAATTTTCTCGTTATCTGTTTATGCATTAAAAGTTACAACAGATCCACAAGCATGGGAAGAATTTCATTCTGTAGCTGGAGAAATTATGTTTCTCCCATGGCTATTCATATTCTTACTAGTTGTCACTGCAGTCGAGACTAAAAGATTAAAGAAACTTGAAGAATCAGAAGAAAGTGTTCAGAAATAACTGGTTATATCACTCTGCCCTTCCGCATCTGTTAATTCTGAAACTCGCAGTCCAAGTCTTCTAATTAATAATTCCTGATTTTCCAATGCATCAATCAATAACTGTGAAGATACTTTTTCCAACTCTACATTACTATTAGTTGGATTTTTTAACATTCGTGATTTTGTTTTTGTAGATAAATCCTCATTAACAAATTGAATTCCAATAGATCTGAACATTTTTTGCTTCTCCATAGATATTGTATTCACATCTTTACACAGAATTTTCAAATTATCACTTAAAAATCCAAGGTCCTTTGAATTTTCCTTCAGAGTGATTATTTTGCTGAACTGAATTGTTGGAGGTCTTGGTTTGACTAGATTATTACTGATTCCTCTTACAGCATTGTAGATATATGTACCAGTTTTTCGACCAAATTTTTTGTTTAATTCAAACACATCAAATTTATGAATATCCTTTATTATCTCACAGTTTAAATCCGTAAAAACTAACTCTGTTTTTTTCCCAATTCCAGGTATAGCTCTTATCTCCAATGGTTCTAAAAATTTCATAACTTGTTTTGGTTTGATAATTGTCAACCCATCAGGTTTCTTGTAGTCTGATGCCACTTTAGAAATCAATTTGTTTGGTGAGACACCAACAGAGCAAGTCATTTTCAGTTTATACTGAATTTCATTTTTTAATTGCTGTGCAATATGACCAGCACGGTCAAAATTTAGATTTGTCCTTTCTGTAATATCCAGATATGCTTCATCCCTACCTACATATTCGAAGACGTCAGCAAAACTTTCAATTATTCTCATTGCAGATGATGAAATATCTGAATAGTGATCAAAGTCAGCAGGAAGAAATACCGCCTCTGGATTATCTTTGAGTCTACTTTTTGCAAAAGCAATTGGAATACCAGATTTTACAGCAAATTCTCTTGCTGTATAGTTAGCAGTTGCTACTGCACCACTGTCACCACCTCGATCTGAAAAGATGCAAACTACGACTGGCTTTCCTTTTAATTGTGGATTACGTATCTCTTCACACTGAGCGTAAAAATAATCAAAATCTACATGTAAGACAATTCTCTCATTCATAACTACCATTGTTACTACACCATGCTAAAATTAATTAGTTCTATTATACGGAAAATTGTATGATGCTAAAATTAACAGTCGTTGATATATTAAGACAGAGAACATTTGCATCCATCGCAATTATCTCTGGTCTGATCTTAGGCGTTACATATTATTTTCTTACACTTGACATGGCATTAACACACGTTACTGTAGATATTGAACTTCTTCCCGCTTATATGATAGCATCAATTAGTTTGACAGGGATAGTTGCAATACTTGCAGGTGTTAATATTGCATTGGTAGCATACAACATTAAAATCCAACGAAGTAATAATATCAAAAAAAGCGGTGTATCTACATTCTTAGGCGGTACGTTGACTGCATTTACACCAGGGTGTCCCGCGTGTACTACATCACTCACAGCAGTTTTGGGAGTAGTTGGGGGATTAGCAATATTCCCTCTTCAAGGAATTGAATTAAAATTCATATCGATAGCAGCATTGACATTTTCAATTTGGTGGGCTATGAGAAATATTAACAACTCAACTTGCTGTGTGATGAAAGATTAAAGATATGATTCACTAGTTTTACCAATGACCAATATCTAAATACCAAATGATTAATTTAAAATCATGAAAGATGAAATAACCGTAAATGATGATGGTGTTAAGTTAAAACCTGAGATTATGGAAAAAGAAAAATTATATCATTGTATATTCAAAGATAAAATAATTTTGGCATTTAAAGATCATCAAGATTTTCTTAATTGTTTTGAAATTGAAGAATCAGAAATCGTTGATAAAATTAAGTCATCAGATAAAGATGACATTGAAACAATTTTGGAAAATTACATTGAGAAAGAGAACCTTAAAAAATGACATTTATCAAATAATTTTAGAATCATGAGTCAAAAGTCTAATACAGATGCTGAAGACATACTTTCTGAGCTAGAAAACCAAGAAGATAATCCATCTATTACTGAAGAGACCAAAGTTGAAGAGACCAAAGTTGAAGAGACCAAAGTTGAAGAGACCAAAGTTGAAGAGACCAAAGTTGAAGAGACCAGAAAAGAAAATCATGAGATAAATCATAAACCTCAAGAGCGAAATACTATTCCTATTGGTAAGAAACCAATAATGACTTATGTTAATTCGACATTGACCCAACTTTCATCATTGCCTAGTGTAACTATCACAGCCCGTGGAAGAAGCATCACTGCTGCGGTTGATGTATCACAATTCATACTAAAACGAATGAATTCTGTAGGCTACAAGATAAGTGATGTAAGAATTTCATCAAGTTTATTGGAATCAAATGATGGGAAAAAACGTAATGTGTCATCTATTGAGATTGATATAATGCGAATTTAATGTTAAATTTGTAAAAGAAACTGAACACCAAAATAAACAAGTATTATACTTAAACCAACAATTAGTATTTTGTAATTATTATTTGAAAGTACGTTTTTAGCTTTTGACGCAAATCCTGCAACTGCAAAGAGCCAAACATAATCCATCCATATATGAAAAATGAAAAGTATAAGGATTCCAGAAAATCCCCATAGTGCAATCGATTCAGTGATTAGAACGATACCTATTGTTAGCCACCATATTATGAAAAACGGGTTTAACGCACTAAGAAAAATCCCTGCTAAAAATGAGTTTTTGTTCGAATTTGTTTTATTTCTAAAATCTTTTCCAAAAATGGACTTAATTTGTAGACCAGCAAAAACAAATAATCCAATTGCACCAATAACTGTAATCAAGATCCTATATTCAGGAAATGTCTCTAATGATATTGTACCTAAACCTAAGAAAACAATTAATGGAAATTCCACAACTGTATGCCCCATCGCAATTTTTAGACCCGCAATTTTTCCTTCCTTAAGGCCATAAACAATATTTGCTGTAAATAGTGGACCTGGAGACATTACACCTGATGCTGAAATAGCAATAACCATTACAGCAAAAGGCAAAATTACTTCCATCTATTTCTCAACGAATTATTGTTAGATATACTAACGATAGATATTATCGCTCAAATCTTTTGTATCACTTTCTGCTTGCTTAATCTGCTGCTCGATAATTTTGGATTCCTTTTCTAATTTATCAAGATTACACGAAACACCTGGAACCAATTTCGATAATGAATTACAAAGATTTGATGTTGCCTGAAAATCTGGGAATTCTTTGTCTGATGAAACTAACAATACAATAACATCTTGCCCATGTATCATCCCCTCGTTTAATAGAACACCTGATATGCCTGGCACAGTTGCATTCTCTACAACAGATATGCCTGCACTTACTAGTTTTCCCCTGGCACTACCTGTTGATGCAACACCAAACATCTCTGTTCCCATTGTACCTTTGACCGTTATACTACTTAGAATGAGAGAAGCCTTCTTTTCTTTTGCCCAATCTAACATCAATCTTGCTGCTGATCTATGTAGTGACACATCTAGTGTCAAATACGATGAAAAGACTGCAACTTTTAGATCGTTATTAGTAAAAACTCTGACAGGATAATTGGGCATTCCATTTTTTATGATGCTAATAGGAGGAAATCTCTCCGAATCTATTATTCCACCTAATTCAAAATTACTAGTGTTAATCATAGACTCGGTAGCAATTGCACTGGTAATACCAGAAGATGGGAATCCATTAATTAAAATGCCGTTTTCAACATTAATTGGATTGATCTCTTTGATATGTATCTCATTATCCATTAAACTTACTCCATTACCATAGATTAAAAATTTTCTTTATCGTAACGAAGAAAGCTTTAAACCATTAAGATCGTAAAAAATCTTAAATGGTCGAGAAAATCAAAGTTGCTTTAGTTGGATTAGGAAACTGTTTTTCTGGTTTGATCCAAGGAATAGAATATTATCGTAAAAACCCATCACAGCAAGTAATTGGCATCATACACGAGAAGTTACGTGATTATTCAATACATGATATTGATTTCGTTGCAGGGTTTGATGTTGGAGAAAACAAAATTGGAAAGGCCGTAAATGATGCTATTTATGAATTACCTAATATGGTCAACTGGATTGATAAAAATGACATGCCAAAAACTGAGGGCATGGTGCATGAAAGTCCTGCATTGGATGGAGTGGGGATTTGGGTTGAAAATAAAGTAAAACCAATTCAAAGTGGTAAATCTCAGTCAGAATTGGAATCTGAGATTAAACAAATTCTCAAAGAAACAGGAACAGAAATAATTGTTTCATATTTACCAGTTGGGTCTGAGAAGGCTACCCAATTTTGGGCAAATATCTGCCTCGAGACAAATACAGCCTTTGTTAACTGCATGCCAGCATTTATTGCCTCAGACAAAGAATGGGCACAGAAATTTAAAGAAAAAAACATTCCGATAATTGGTGATGATATAAAAGGTCAGGTTGGTGCTACCATAGTTCATCGAACTTTAGCACGATTATGTGACGAACGTGGAACTAAAATTGAAAAAACATATCAAATCAATGTAGGCGGCAATACCGATTTTTTGAACATGAAAGAACAAGAAAGATTGGTGAGTAAAAGAATATCAAAAACTGAGAGTGTTCAAAGTCAACTAACTGATAGACTTGACGATGAGCAAATCTATGTAGGCCCATCTGATTTTATTCCATTCTTGGGAAACACAAAACTCATGTTTATGAGGATTGAGGGTAGACAGTGGGCAAATATTCCATATAATATGGAAGTAAGACTTGAAGTAGATGACAAAGCTAATTCTGCAGGAATAGTAATTGATGCTATAAGACTAGCAAAAATTGCATTGGATAGGGGTATTGGTGGACCTGTAATACCTGCAAGCGCATATCTAATGAAACATCCTATTGAACAAATGACTGACCCAGTAGCTAAAACTGAACTTGAAAAATTTGTTCGTGGCGATTAAAATTATAGAATTACTATAGCATTACAAAGTTTGTTATGCAAGTCAACTAAACTTGTTCGCATTGATTATGCGACCGATCAAAAGAGAAGACATATTGGTTCATATTAAAAAAGTAGAGATATTTGGATTCAAATCATTTGGATTCAAAAATACTATAGTTGAATTTGAGCCAGGTCTAATATCTATTTCAGGTCCAAATGGATCAGGTAAAAGTAACATATTAGATGCTGTGACATTTGCCTTAGGTGAAAACAAACCAACTGTAATGCGTGCGCCAAGTTTGCGTGCATTAATGCATGATATAGAAGGTGCAGCTAGACGTGGACCAAAACTGGCAAGAACTAGTGTACATTTTGACAACACTGATAGAAAAATTCCTGTAGATAATGATATTGTCACAATTACTCGAGAAATGAGTGAGAAGGGAGAAAATACCTATTATTTGAATAAAACGAAGGTTTAGCGTAACAAAGTTCTTGATTTGATGAATCTGGCAAATGCAGGATTGAATCAGATCAATAATGTTCAACAAGGTACTGTTCAAAGAATTTCTGAAATGAATGGTGAAGAAAAAAGACAAGTAATTGAGGATTTGATTGGACTATCTGATTTTGATGAAAAGAAAAAGGATGCCGAGAAGCAACTTTTAATTGCTGATCAAAAACTTGCCATTGCCCTAGCAAAGATGGGAGAGGTGAAAAGAAGAGTTGATGAATTAGAAGAAGACAGAAATATCAAATTAAGACATGATTTAATTGAGCGTGAATTAAACCGCTATAGAGCAATTTCCGCCGCTAGCAACCTGGCATCAATCTTACATGAAAAATCATCAAAAGAGAAAACTCTCAATTCTCTAAATTCTGAAAAAAAACATATTGATGAAGAAAGAAGTGTAGCACGAAAACAGCGCATAGATATTCAGAACCAAAAAAATGACTTTTTGGATGAAATAAACAAGTACAATAAAGTAAAATCTGAAATTGAAACCAACCTAAGTACATTTCAACATACTTTTGATATAGCGAAAAGTAATGTAGCCACAAGTAGCAAACGATTAGAATTCATCAACAGCCGTCTACCTGAATTATCAAAATCGTTATCGTCACTAACTGAACAACGCGATTCCTTAGAATTACAAATTACTAATCTAAAAGAAAAAATTAGGACACTTCGTGATAAAAGACGATTACTTGACGATGAATCACAAAGAATCATTACTCAAAGAAACGATGTACTAAAGAAGCAGTCACATATATCAACACAAAAACAAAATGTAGATAAAAAAATAGAAAAGTTAACAAATAAACATACTCATGTTAAATTATTAGTTGGAACACTTGATAGCGAAATTACTGACGCTGATAAAAAAATCTCATCTAATAAAATAAAACAAGATAACTATTTGGCTAACATAGATGTATTAAAGAAACAAAAAACTAAATTTGAATATGCAATTAATAACCATAAACAAAGTATTGAAGAGATTAATTTTAGATTAAAGAAATTAACTACAAAGAAACAAACCATCGAGCATGATATGCATGACCTTACAGAACTAATCAATGCATCATCGAAAGGTGCTGATAAATATGAAACAAAAATAAAATTTGCAAAAGGAATAATGCATGAAGATTATTCAATATCTAGGCTAAAACATAATTCTGAAAGCCTCGGAATTGAGGGACTGGTTTATGAAATTCTTAGTTGGGACAAAAAGTATGAACGTTCGATTATGGCAGTTTGTGCTGATTGGATAAAGGCAGTAGTCGTGAAGGACTTTTCCACTCTAGTTACACTTGCGGAATTTGTTCAAGAAAAAAAATTACCAAAACTCAAAATCATACCATTAGAATCTATTCCTGATTTTAAGATAGAATTGCCAGATAGTTCTGAGGTAATCGGTTTATTATCTGATCACGTTTCTTGTGATAATAAATTTAAGAAACTAAAGACCCTTCTATTTGGAAATGTGATTTTAACCGAGTCACGAAATTCTGCAATCCGTTTATCAAAATTGGGGTATAAGGCAATTACACTAGAAGGAGAGTTCTTTGAGGCACAAAATGCCTCACTTGTGATTGACATCAATTCAAAAATTTCAAAACTCACCAAAATCATCAACATGAGTGATTCAGTTGATGGTTTACAATCAATGATTTCATCACTTCGTACAACGCTTCAAAAAAAGAAAAACACACTCAAAAAAATAGACGATATGATCAAGTCATTTGAAAAGCGACTCTCTACATCTGAGAGTGGTATGACTGTAACAAATAACAGTAATGCTGATCTTAAACATAAAATTAATAACGCAACTCATATTTTTGATCAGTTTACAACCAGGAACACACAGTTAGAAAAAAGAAAAGAAAGACTTGCAAGAGAGTTTGTTACACAAAATTCTCAGCTTGAATCAATTGAAACACAAATCAAGTTGGTTAAAGAAAATTACGCTGAACCACAAATGGATACTCTTGCAAATGAATTAAGTATTTTAAATGAGAGTCTTGTAAACCATGAACGTATAGAGTCTCCTTTGAAATCTGAGCAAAAAGATAATGAGAATAACCTTGCTACACTTATGGCTGACGAAACAAGAGTGAAAAGTGAAAGAAACACATCACAACACGAGCACTCAACATTAAATCAGGAAAAATATACATTGGAGGTAGGAATACGTCGATCCGAAAAAGAAAGAGATCAAGCAAATGAGGAATTAGTTAAACTCCGTCAACAAGAGCAGGAGTTGATTTCTACATCTGGAACATCAGTTGAAAAACAACAAGAATTTGATACAGAACTTGAAAATTTGAGAGATAGTATTGATGAATTTACAAAAGATATTGGGAATCGTGATAGAAAGGCAGATAGTCTTGAACGTGATTTGGATGATTTAACAAATCGCGAGTCCAAAATAAAATTATTACTAGAAAAATTTGGATATGATTCAACCATTGAAGTCTTTGATGTAGATCCAATAATCAATTCATTAGAAAAAGAGCAGGAGCGTATTAGTACATCATTAAACTCAGGCGCACCATTGCAATATGTTCAAGTATCAGTAGGTTACAAAACTTCTTCAGACCACAAAAATACACTTCAAGAAGAGCGAAACAAGATTGTTGCATTTATAGAATCTGTTGAAAAAGACAAAAGGCAGACATTCTTGGACGCTTTTGATACTGTTGATAAACAGGTTCGTGACGCATTCTCAAAGATGACGGGAGGAAATGCATGGTTAGAGTTAGAGAATGAGGATGATATTTTTGCATCTGGATTGAATTACATATTGCAGTTCCCAAATAAACCTAAACGAGAATCTACATCAATTAGTGGTGGAGAAAAATCATTGGCCGCCACTGTATTTGTTTTAGCATTACAAAAGCTCAATCCATCACCATTTTACATGTTTGATGAGGTTGATGCACATCTTGATGCTCCAAATGCTGAAAAATTATCTAAAATAATCAAAGAACGTTCTGAAGGAAGCCAATTCATAATGGTCTCACTAAAAGATTCAGTAGTTGAGAAGGCGAGATTAATTTATGGTGTATTTCCAAAGCATGGCGTATCACATGTTATTAAATACAAAGATAAACACATGCTAAATTTCAAAGAAGAATCATCTATTACTAATTAATTTTAAGTTTATACTTGCCAATTGATTTTTTTTTCTTTATACAAATTGTTAGGGTCTGGTTCAGATATTGCTTCAATTAGTGCTTCTGTGTATGGATGCTGTGGTTTTGTTAATACATCAATAATATTTCCAGTTTCGACAATCTGACCTTCATATAAAATTATTATTCGGTCTGCAAAATATTTTGCAGTTGCAAGATCATGTGTAATATAAATAAATGATATTTTATTTTTCTTTTTAATCTCATTTAGCAATTCTAAGATCTCAGCACGAATTGATACATCTAGCATAGAGACTGGTTCATCAGCTATGATCACTTTGGGTTTAACAACTAGAGCTCTTGCAATTACAATTCTTTGTCGTTGACCACCAGATAACATATGAGGATATTGTTTAGCAATCTCCTGTGCAGGTTCTAATTTTACTTGTCGTAATGCATCTAAAACCATCTCACTTCTTGTCTCTTTAGTTCCTACTCGGTGTATTTCTAGTGGCTCATTAATTATATCAAATATTTTCATTCTTGGGTTTATGGAATCGTATGGATCTTGATATATCATCTGACAATTCATTCTCAGTTTTTTCAAATCTGACGGTGTGTCACTTATTTCATCTCCGTCAAAGAAGATTTTACCCGAGTCCACTTCAATTGCTTTAAGAATCAATTTTGCTATTGTAGATTTACCAGAGCCAGATTGCCCTGCTATTGCTAAAATTTCATCTTTAGACAATGAAAAGCTCACATTATTTACTGCAGTCACCATGCTTGATTTTGATTGAAAAAAACTCTTTTTAGTAAAATTCTTGTTTAAGCCTTCTACCCTCAGAATTGTATTCATCAAACAACCTGGTAAAAACTCGTATATGAAATATTCAGTATTATATGAAAATATGGACAAGAAATTTATTCAATTAAAAAACCGATTTTGAGATATGAGTACAAAATATGTTCAAAAGATATCCGAATATCAAAGAATTGCAATACAAGACAATTTAGAGTATTTTAGAGCTAATCATATGAAAAAACAGAAAACATTTGCAGAGGAAATTGCACTTTCATTGAAGCATGAACCAAAATTCATCAGCCCAAAATACTTCTATGATACTTTAGGTTCTCAGTTGTTTGATAAGATTTGCCAACTTCCAGAATATTATCCATATAACTGTGAATCATCAATTCTCAAAAACATTGCAAAGAATCTTAGATTACATCTTCCCTATAATGTACGATTAGTTGAACTAGGAAGTGGTTCATCTATTAAAACCAGACTTCTTATTGATGCATTATTCCGTTTTCAAAAACAGGTAGAGTATTTTCCTATTGACATATCTGATATCTTGATTAATGGTGCAAAGGAACTCTGTAGATATTATAAAAATCTCAAAATTACAGGCATAATTGATACATACGAAAATGGTTTAGATTTCATAGAACATTATGACGATAAACCAAACTTGATAACATTCCTTGGCTCAAGTTTTGGAAATTTTAATGAGCAGGATGGAAATGATTTTTTGAAAAAAATTCATGATCTAATGAAGTCGTCAGATTACTTTTTGATAGGTCTTGACATGAAAAAAAATAATGACATTTTGTTTAAGGCATATAATGACACTAAAGATCTCACTGCAAAATTTAATCTAAATGTTTTAGAAAGAATAAACAGGGAGTTAGGCGCTGATTTTATAACTTCACAATTTGCTCATAAGGCATATTATAATGAATCAAAAGGAAGAATCGAAATGTATTTACGCTCTCTGTCAGATCAAACTGTAACAATTCCAAAAGCAGATATTTCTATTCAACTAGCAGAAGATGAGTTAATACATACAGAAAATTCTCACAAGTTCACCATGTCACAAATAGATTCTATGTTTGAAGATGTGGGATTAGACATAGTCCAGATATGGTTTGATACTAAGAAATATTTTGGATTAATTCTTGCTAAAAAGTTCTAGACATCTTTAACACATCTAAATCCTGAGAACATCCATCTTTCATCTAGTCTGAAAAAGTTTCGATATGATCCACGTATGGATAAAGCAGGGGTACCAAACGAACCACCTCTCAGCACTTTCTGGTTAGTGAACCATTTGTCATTATATTCATCAAATCCTGACTTAAACCCAGGATATCCAACAAATTCAGACGATGTCCATTCCCATACATCACCAATCATTTGATAGCAACCATAGTGACTCTTTCCCTTTTCATATGAGCCAACATCCCCACAATTCCAAACACGTGAATCCAAAAGGTTTGCATGATTTTTAGTTGGAGGCTCATTACCCCATGGGTAAATTGTTTTATCATTTTTTGACTCATCCCATAGTGCAGCCTTCTCCCATTCGGCTTCTGTTGGTAATCTTTTACCCGCCCATTTACAAAATGCCATTGCCTCGTAAAAGCTAACATGGCAGACTGGTTCATCAGGATTGATCTTTCGTTTACCAACAAAGTCTCTTGTAAACCACTCATCATTTTCTTTCTCCCAGTACATTGGTGCACTCCACTCATTCTTCTTGACAGCATCCCATCCATCCGAAAGCCAGAATGAAAAGTTATCATAACCACCATCCTCAATAAATTCTAGATACTGTGCATTGGTTACTGGAAAATTTTCAATTTGAAAGTCGTTAAGGTATACTTTATGCTCAGGCAATTCAACATCATAGCAGAAATTGTTCTCCGAGTATCCCATATTATAGATACCGCCTGGGATTTTGATAGATTTTTTCTTCAAATTAGATGGTTTTTCCACATGTGTTATCCTGGCAGGTCTATATTGATCACCAAGCAAGT
>ENA-UPTF01000587-UPTF01000587.1-marine-metagenome-genome-assembly--contig:-NODE-587-length-24962-cov-4.330721_pt1 | contig 24962 bp, 20 predicted proteins | sample MGYA00238166_ERZ767019 | MGnify/ENA primary metagenome ERZ767019 (study PRJEB28930, sample SAMN06266391) | marine metagenome | isolation source: Sea water from 250 m depth | place: Atlantic Ocean | study... | reverse complement strand
CATAGAATACAGATATTTGACCTGAAATAGGTTTTGTTAACATCAGAGCTGTAGTGAAATACCGATGAGGATGGAGAAAATATATGGCCACTCATGACAGAAAATTAGCAGCCCATTTGGCACGACGAGCAGGTTTCGGGGCAACTCCTGATGAATTAGATTACTACGAGTCTATGGCTTATGAGGACTTAGTCGATCATTTCTTGGATCGAGAAAGTATAGATCATGTCACGGACGATATGATCTACCGAAGGCATCCGAATATACATGCCCAACTTACTCATAATCCAATGCACTGGGCCTACCGCATGCTCACTACCAATTCACCTCTAGAAGAAAAGATTTCCTTATTCTGGCACGGCATTTTCGCCACAGCTGAACCGAAGATAAATAATTTTGGTGCTATCAACAACCAGATCACTATGTTCAGAGACAAAGGCCTGGAGAAATTTGACGATATTTTGATTGAACTATCCAAAGATCCCGCAATGATCGTATGGCTTGACAATCAGACCAACCACAAAAACGAAATCAACGAGAACTACGGAAGGGAAATCCTAGAACTTTTTTCCATGGGTGTAGGTAACTACACTGAACAGGATATTAAGGAGTGTGCACGGGCATTCACGGGATGGACAATAAAAAACTCCGAATATATGGCTCTAATGGGAAATAAAGACTCTATTTGGCCGTATGGAAGAATTTTCTGGCACTTTGAATATGATGAGACCGACCACGACGGAGGAGAAAAAACTTTTCTGGGGGAAACTGGTAACTTCAATGGCGATGACATAATACGGATCATCTGTAAGCAGGAAGCAACCGCTCAATTCGTATCGCGCCATATTTACAATTATTTCGTTGCTGACGAAGTACCTGTCCCACAATGGGGACATGTCCCCCCCAAAGACCCTGATGCCATAAACAAATTATCACAAGCCTATAGGGAATCGGATTATTCCATCAGGGAAATGCTTCGATTCTTGTTCAATTCTGATTTCTTCAAACAATCAAGATTCACCAGGATTAAAAGCCCTGCTGAATTTATAGTTAACACATTACGTTACACAAATGAGTTTAATGTTATTGACGGGGCTGACAGCACTGTATACCAAGTAATGGAAGAAAGTGGTTTCATGGGCCAAAAGCTCACAAATCCCCCATCTGTGGAGGGCTGGCATACGGGTGAAGAATGGATCACAAGTGGATCTCTCGTAGATAGAGTCAATTTTGCTAGTAAATATATTACGGATCTAGCCAACCCTGGCGTGGAAAAAATGGTGGCCCGCGTGGGTGAATCTATAAACGCTGAAACTAGCCCGACTGAGTTAGTGGATAAGTGCATTGCTATCTTAGGAGAATTGGAAGTTTCCCCTGACACCTATAATTCTCTTATGACAATAGCAGAACATGCTCATTCAGTGGACGGTAACTTTACGTCCGAACCGGAACCTATAATTACCAAGGCATTCCAAATCATATCTTCAAGTAAAGAGTTTCAACTTTGCTAAGCTTCGTCATTTTTGAATAACAGTCACGGAGTGTAATAACTCATGAAATTTTCAAGACGTGGTTTACAGAGAGTGTTCAGCTAGTCACGAAAGTTCACGTATTGCAATGGCTGGGCATTATCCATTTTTTTTATGAATTCAATGGTGCTTTGAAGATCGTCTCTTTTCTTCCCTGACACGTGAAGCTCGGATCCCTTTATAGAAATTTGCACCTTGATTTTTGAGCCTTTCACAGCCTTGTTGATTTTTCTAGCCAAATCGGAATCAATACCCTGTTGTATGACAATCGTTTGCCGAAGAGAGTCACCGGATGCACTCTGAGGTTTTTGAAAATCAAATGACCCGCTGTCTACTTTCCTACGCGCTAGGTTTTGTTTAAGCAAATCCTGTAATTGGGTAAGCTTCATGTTATCGTCTGCTAGCACAGTTAAATCATTTTCTGCACGATCGATTTCGCAATTGCCCCCCTTCAAATCAAATCTTTGCCTTACCTGTCGCTTGACCTCATTGATGGCATTATCCACCTCCATCAAATCTGTTCGTGAAACTACATCGAATGATGGCATTATGATCAACCTCCTTTCATGTTTGCTTTACACAGTATATTAGCTATTAATGATTCTCACGGGTGTTCCCGATAGGAACTCACTCACACACTCCAAACTCTGTTCATAAAATATTTTGTAGGTTTCACGTGTTACATATCCAATATGGGGGGTAATAACCGTACGGTCGGAGAGGATAAGAGGATGGTTGCTTTCCATTGGTTCAAAGTCAAATACGTCCAAACCCGCACCCGCTATCGCCTCATCTTCCAAAATTTTAATTAGCGCATGTTCATCAACTATAGGTCCTCGTGAGGTATTTACCAAATAACTCGTCTTCTTCATCAACTTAAGTTTTGAACCGTCTATGAGACCTTTAGTTCGCGGGCTAAGAACTGTATGAATAGAAACAAAGTCAGATTCTGACATCAGCGTGTCAAGAGAAACATATTTAGCACCTTTCTCTTTAGCCAAGTCACTAGTCAGGTTTTGGCTCCAAGCAATCACTTCCATACCAAAAGCATTTCCGTAGATGGCAACCTGACTGCCAAGATTTCCCAATCCTATTATTCCTAAAGTTTTCCCTTTTAATCCAACTCCAACTTCTTTTTGCCATATGCCTTCTTTTACCGATTGATGCTCCACAGTAATATTTCTCGCCAACGCCAAAATCAATGCCCAGGTAAGTTCTGCGGTCGGGTAGGGAAGTCCTTCAGTGCCAGAAACCGTTATGCCGAGTTCGGAGGCCGTCTTAATGTCTATTGACGCATTCCTCATCCCGGTGGTAACCAATAATTTCAAGTCTGGAAGAGACTCAAGAACCTCCTTGGTAAATGGTGTTCTTTCCCTCATTGCACATATCACCTGAAATTTTCTCAATCGTTTGATTAGCATTTCACGATCATGAACATGGTCATTAAATACAGTAATTTTCGCTTTCCCAGACAGCTTGCCCCAATTTGCCATTTTAAGAGCACTGTTCTGGTAATCGTCCAGTATGGCTACATTAAGCATTTTGCCTCCCTAAATAACGAGTTAATTTAGTGTTTTCGTACTTATATTGAGTTACACAATACCGTAATTAAAAGAGAATCCTATGCCTAATATACAGGTAACTCTTCGATCGGTAATTGGTTGGGTTAGATACCAGAAACGAACCGAAATGTTATCCTTCGCCAATATTCGTGCAAGAAACATACATACCTGTGAATTTATATGGGATATCCCTCATGAAATATGATTACATTATTGTCGGAGCCGGGTCAGCGGGAGCAATCCTGGCAACAAGACTAACTGAAAACCCGGATTTCTCAGTCCTTCTACTGGAAGCGGGTCCCGATTATCCAGACCTTGAATCTCTACCCGACGAGGTACGAATAGGTCTCTCCACTGGCGCAGATATTATTACGAAAGATCACAACTGGCAGTTTTGGGGAAATCCTTCACCAAAAGCAAGTCCGATGCCTGTTCCAAGAGGCCGGGTGATAGGGGGGTCAAGTTCTATTAACGGTCAAGTTTTCTTGCGAGGCATGCCTGAAGACTATGACACGTGGTATGACATGGGAAACAATGAGTGGAGTTATGAGAAGGTCTTGCCATATTTTAGAAAGTTGGAAACTGACCTTGATTATTCAGGAGATTTTCATGGTAGTGACGGACCAATCATAGCCAGAAGGCATAAACGAGAAAATTGGATAGAATCTCAAGTGGCCTTTTATGATGCCTGTAAGGACTCCGGGTTCCCCGACGGCCCAGATCAGAATCATCCGGATGTAACCGGTGTAGGACCGACTCCATTTAATAATCCGAATGGAATCAGGTGGAGCACGAATTTAGGCTATTTAACCATGTCTAGACATCGGCTTAATTTGACCATAAAGGCAAATTGCATCACCCAGAAAATCATATTCGATGGAACTTCTGCCTGCGGTGTGGAGGTTGAAAGTCAGGGTGAAAAATTCACTGTCTATGGAAATCAAATAATCCTAAGTGCAGGGGCAGTCGCTTCCCCTCAATTACTTATGTTGTCAGGTATAGGTCCATCTGATCAGCTAACCTCATTAGGAATAAATGTTGTCAAAGATAATCCAGGAGTTGGTGGGAATCTTCGAGACCATCCAATAATGTCCGCTCTTTGGTCTGTTAAAAAAGAGCACATCCAGGACCCTGACGCTCCGCGTACACAAGTTGCGGCTCGCTACACGGCCACAGGTTCCGAAATACGAAATGATATGAAGTTGACTCTCAATAGTTTTGCTATAGCCGACAGTCGCGTGGAAGATCGCTTAAGTGAGTCTCCTCAAAGCCATCATGCAGACATTAATACACCAATTGGAGTAAAAATTTCAGTCTCTCTACAATTGGCAGAAAGTGTGGGGCAACTACGGTTAGTCTCATCCGACGTTAATGAACAACCTGAACTAAATTTCAATTATTACAGCACAGACTTCGATTTGGAACGGGGCCGTGAAGGAATGCGTAAAGCAGTTGACTTAGGTGAATCAAAACATTTCTCTAACATTATTAGCCAAAGGCTTCAACCAACCGATATAGATCTATCCAATGATCATGAACTTGATGACTGGATACTTAGAAACGCTACAACCGGCCAGCATATCTCCGGGACTTGCAAGATGGGACCAGAGTCAGACGAACTAGCCGTTGTAAATCAGTTTGGTGACGTGAGAGGAACATCCAATCTAAAAGTTATTGATGCTTCCATCATGCCTGACTGTATCAGGGCCAATACAAACGCCACCACAATGATGATCGCAGAAAGAATGATAGATCTCATCTAAGATGAATCTCTTGTACATCAAATATTTAAGGGTATCTTCTAAAGTCCTAACTGTAGTTCAATCTTGAACTGACGATGGAGTTAATCAGACCTGCCCAGAGCTTCATGTATTGACGTTAAGGACTTCTTCATCTCTCTCATCAATATCGCTGGAGGTGGCGGAGCAACGTGAGTATATCCAACCCCGAGTCGGACGAGATCATCAGGACCGAGCGGAAATGCAGGATGATTCATTGGTATTTGCAATTTGGCGTTTCCGGCCTGTTTAACCTCATTGGCAATCCTTTCCACTTCATTTTTCAACTTGGGATCTGACGGATCTGTGACACCGAGGGTCTGAGATAAATCTGTGGGACCAAGAGCGACAAGATCAACACCATCAAGAGCAGCAATTTCAGGGACTTGTTCTATCGCCTTTGCATCCTCCGTCATGACAGAAAGTAAAATTTCCTCATTTGATGTCCTCACATGATCAGCCCAACTTACATCACCAAAACTAGCCGCCCTTGTACCGCCAGCTCCTCCTCTAGTTCCGATCGGGGCATATCTCACAGCGTTAACTGCCTCTTTGGCTCCTTCAAGGCCATCAACATGAGGTATTACGATACCTTGAGCACCCATATCTAAAACTCTTAATATGAAACCAGGGTCACTATCAGAAACCCTCACAATAGGCGCTATGCCAACTAATTCAGCTGCAATTATCATCTGCTGAACAATCGACAAGTCGAAAGACGTGTGTTCCATGTCAATGAAAGCAGCATCAAAACCAGCAATACCAATTATCTCGACTATTTGGGGGTCAGCAAGACCAACATAAGCACCCAAGGCCAGCTGGTCGGATTCCATCACCTGTTTTATTTTGTTCCTACGCAAATTAACCTCCAATAATAAAAAACAACCGCAAAATCAATCAAAGCAAAACACAAAACAGGAACATATGAGATTCAGCTTGGCAAAACATCTCCGATGAGACGTTTCATGTTTCCAGAGGTTATTTTGTCAATATCTGATTCTGAAAACCCAGCCTTTTTTAGAGCATCCACAATATTATAAATTTCTGAGGTATCTTCCAGTCCTTTGGTCCAACTTATATCAAGCTGATTGGTATTACGTAAATAATCCTCATCCCGACCCTCGAAATTCAACATGTAATCAGGTCCAAGTCCAACAACTTCAATACCACCAATTTGTGTAACGCACTCAATCTGCCTCACAACATCCTCAATTTCTGATTGAACCCCATTTATCCCGAGAACAAGTCTTGAACAAAAATGAATTCCAATAACTCCCCCGTTTTCGGCCATATCTGTAATTTGGTCATCCCACAAGTTCTGTTGTTTATCAGCTAAAGATCTTGACCCAGAATGGGAATTAAGAAGGGGCTTAGTCGTGGTCTCTATAACGTCTCTTATCGTTTTTGGAGCTGAATGTGACACGTCTACGATAATTCCCAGGTCGTTCATTCGGGATATGACTTCGAAGCCAAATTCGGTTAACCCGGGCTGGTCCAATTCGTCCTCTTCGGCTTGGCTGGCACCAATACTGTTCCTCATAGCCCAATTTAGTTGCATATGACGAAGACCGAGAGCAAACCATGCGTCAAGTAGATCAACGTCTTCTTCGATAATTTTCCCACCCTCAAATCCGAGTATAAGAGCGAGTTTATCTTCTTCAACCGCTTGCTGTATATCTGCAACATTACGCACGATTTTTATAGGCTCTCCTAAACGTTCTAACTTAAGAACTTCAGTAAGTCTTTTCAGACCACGGGCCAAAAAACCTGTGTTGACATAGTAAGCAGCTTCATAATCTCTAACACTTGGTGCTTCTATCCATGCATCGACGCCGAGATGTACAATTTTGAGCCCTACACCTCCATCAAAATCCCGTCTGAAATCCTCAGCCCTGTACATATGGTCGTGAGCCAAATATAACGAATGCTCTCGCTTAGTCATTATTCTTCCATCGTTATCATGCTAATTAAACCCGTGTGCCAATCATAGCCATGAGGTTGTCTATCATAATTAATTGCGGGACTCGTCCAATAATAAAGGACGAGGGATCGTTCAGGAGCATAGTACGTCTCCAGCTCGTCACCAAAAAAATCGGTGAGTCTCCCTAAATATTGTCCTTTTTCAACTATATCGCCTTCTTTAATAGCAGGGCGCCAAACTCCTGATTGTCCCGCGTTGATCTGATATCTGCGCCCACTAATTTCTATTTGATCTGGTCTATCAGGCGAACCAGGTAACATGCCCACCGTTTTAAGAGCTGATATAACGCCGTCATAGTTTATTGACACATGTTCAGGCGTAGGTATCCCATTCTTACCGCATTCAACCCATATGTTGGGGATCCCATGTTCTGCCATAGCGACACAAAGAGCAGGGATTGCCTCAGGGTCTCTTTTTAACTCAATATATTCAACTCTAAATCCTCTAGCCAGTGAAGTTGATATGTCTTGCGTCTCCTTGCTACCTACAAGTGGAACAGGGACCCAGGGATGAAGTGCTTGGGCAAATTCTCCAGCGTGAATGTCAATAAGATAGTTTGAATCCTTAGTCAGTTCAAACAATTTATCTATTTGAAATTCTGTATAGCTGCCTGAGGGATTCCCAGGCCGATGGTAATGCACTTCCCGTGAATCTACAGGCGACAACTGCATATTCCGCATCATAAACGCTTCCAATGAAATGATAGGAATAATCTTAATAGTCCCAGAAAGCTCACTGGGATTTATAGTCTGTATAAGCTGTTGTGCGGCAAGTATCCCAGCGTATTCACCTGCATGCATTCCGGAGGTGACAGTAAAGATGGGACCTTCCTGAGAACCCTGTATTGTTGCCATTGGCATTTTGACTGAATGGTTATCATCATATTTCCATTCATAAATTTTCTTCATAGATTAACCCCATCCAATATGGCCCCTTGTTAGATTTTCCATTTCATAATCTAGTGAGCTGAATCTCCTACCAGTCCGCTACACTTCCATCCTCATGAAACCAATTGTCGCCTCCGAGTTCCGGTTCGTGGGACTCGACATTTCGGCAGGCCGCATCCTCGTCAATATCGATACCCAATCCGGGTTTGGTTGGAAGGTCAATGTAACCATCTTTAACAACCCAATCCTCCTGAAGAAGCCCATTCCCCAGTCCAGCGTCCACCTGCTCTTGTATGAAAAAATTGGGAGTACAGGCATCTACCTGCAAGCACGAAGAAAATGCTACAGGACCTATAGCACAATGAGGGGCGGAATGAATATAGTAAACCTCCGCCATGCTGGCTATCTTACGCAGTTCAGACATACCTCCACAATGAGCTACGTCTGGCTGAATGATAGCAACTGAATTAGATTCAAATATTTCTCTAAATTCCCACCTACTCAGGAGTCTTTCACCAGTGGCGATCGGAAAAGGTACGGACTGAGATACCAGTTTTAAGGCATCCTTATTTTCCTGAGGCACTGGCTCTTCTACAAAGCCTGGGCGCATTCCTTTGATTTCATTACATACTTCGATAGCCAAAGCTGGCGTCATTTTTGCATGAAAGTCAAAATACAGATCAACGTCGTCCCCCACCCATTCCCTCATGAGATACGCTGCCTTCACAAACTCATCTATTCGAGCTGGCGGTTCGTGTGCACGCCATTTTCCAGCAGGACCCGATTTATAGGCCGTATAGCCACTTTTCTGAAGCCAATCAAGTCTCTCCCTAGATTTTTCAAGACCAGATTCGCTCAAATCATTTATTCCCCAGTGAGCATAAGTCCTGATTTTATCTCTGGTTGCGTTGCCCATTAACTTATAAGAAGGAACATTGTAAAATTTGCCTGATATGTCCCAGAGAGCCTGATCTATGCCCGCAAGAGCAGACATCAATACGTTTCCTCCCCTAAAAAATGCAGACCTGTATATGTGCTGCCAGTGATGCTCAATTCTTAATGGATCTTGCCCTATCAAATACTCGGACAGTTCCTCAACCGCCGCCCAAGTACTCTTGGGTTTGCCTTCAAGTGTTGTCTCCCCCCATCCGGATATACCGCTGTCAGTTGTTATCCTGACCAACCTGGTTCGATGTTTCGGTCTGTATTGTTCAATTTTTGCGATCTTCAAATTCATTCCCCTCTAAGCACAATATTCTGAATACCTAGATACTACGCCATGTTGGCAATCCCTTGAATTCATATTGTTTATGAAAAATACTTCGTAATGACAAAACAATGAGCAATCCAATAAGATGCTGCTATCTAGAAAACAACTGGAAATCCGTTAATAATAGCTCGGTGGGTGGGTAGAAAAGGCATTTAAATAGCATCGAGCGAACGCTAGGAGACTAAAATGGAACTTGGTTTATTTCTCATGCCTCTACATAGGCCTGATAGCTTTCATGCAGATACATACGATGAAGACCTCAAGCTCATGGAAATTGCAGATGATCTGGGCTACACCGAATCATGGATAGGAGAACATTTCACTATGCCATGGGAGAATATGCCCTCACCTGAACTTTTCGTAGCGAGGGCGCTAGGGGTGACCTCCAAGATGAAATTCGGCATCGGGGTGTCTTTGCTCCATTTCCATCACCCTGCTCACGTAGCTCTAAGAATAGCTCAGCTTGATCATCTGGCCAGAGGACGTCTCTATTTTGGTATTGGTTCAGGGGCCGGAGCAATGGATAAGGAGATGTTTGGAGTTGATACCGAACGGGAAAATATACATAACCAGATGATGGAAGCAGTTTCTGTTATCCAGCAATTTTGGGCAGGGAAGCCATTCCACCACAAAGGAACCTACTATGACACGGGCATTCCTGAGCCAGCTGGAGACACTCTATATGACTACCACATGCTTCCTTACCAGAAACCACATCCACCCATAGCCGTTGCAGGTAGTAGCCCAAGCTCGGGAACTCTGTCAGTGGTGGGAGAAAAAGGGTGGATTCCAATGAGTACCTGTTTTCTACACGAAATGTACTTGCCAAGTCACCGTGAGGTCGTAGTCAAAGGAGCGTCAAAAGCAAATCTAGATGCTCCTAGATCAGAGTGGAGGATTTCCAGAGAAATATACGTAGCGGAAGATGGAGAAAAAGCTAGAAAAGATGCCTTGGAGGGTCCAATGGGGCAATTTTTCCAGGACTACTGGATTCCGTTATTGGGTTCGGGAACTGGACTGGAAGGCCTTAAATTAGACCCTGACATGCCAATTGAAGAAATTACTCCTGAATATATGCTCGAAAACGTGTGGATCGTAGGAGATCCAGAAGAGTGTGCTAATCGATTGAGAAAACTTCATGGGGATGTAGGCGGATTTGGTACGCTTCTTGCACTCTGCCATGACTGGGGAGATATGACCCCAAAGTGGCACAAATCACTAGAGTTATTGAGTAAGGAAGTCTTACCCGCGCTCTCAGACTTAGATTAGGTCCAGTCAGTTCATATAGACGAAAATATAAGCATTCTTTTTGAAGGTTCTAGATGAAATACGACTACATAGTGGTAGGGGCGGGCTCGGCTGGAGCTATCATAGCTACGCGACTGAGCGAAGACCCTTCGGTGTCAGTGCTTTTACTCGAAGCGGGAAGTGATTATCCCGATTTTCAGTCATTACCTGACAAATTTAAATATGGATATGGCCCAGAACTTCAAAACAAGCCTAATTGGTGGCTCGACCCGGGAGATGAGAAAAGATGGCTATATGTCGCCAAATCTACTGAGGAACAGGACCTACCAATGCTTGTCCCAAGAGGAAAGGGAATGGGAGGATCTAGTGCTGTCAACGCTCAGATATTTTTGAGAGGAGATCCAGAAGACTACGATACTTGGTCTGACAATGGAAACGATGAATGGAGTTTTCAAAAATGTCTACCCGCCTTCAAGCGTCTGGAAAATGATACCGATATGGGGGGTGATTTTCACGGACACGAGGGCCCAATACGTGTGAGAAGACATCCAAAAAGTGAATGGACCCAGGATGCTAGTGCCTTTTATGAAGGTTTCCAGTCTTTGGGATTCCCTCCAACTGCCGACCATAACGATCCTGACTCTACAGGGGTCGGACCCATGCCATTTAACACAATTGATAGAGTAAGACAGAGCACTGCACTAAATTATATAAATCCGGCCAGGAATCGTCTCAATCTAACCCTACGGGGCGACTGTACCGTGCATAGGATACTTTTTGACAAAAATCGTGCGGTAGGTGTAGAGATTGAGAGTAAAGGGGAGATGTTTGAGGTACTAGGTAACGAAGTAATTCTGAGCAGCGGCGCCATCGGGTCTCCCCAACTGTTAATGCTGTCAGGTATCGGGCCCAGAAACCACCTTGAAGAAAATGGAATAGGCGTTGTTCGAGACTCGCCAGGTGTGGGGCAAAATCTAAGAGATCACCCCCAGGTACGACTCATTTGGAAGGCAAAGGAGGACTACCAACATCATCGAGACGGCCGCATAAGGGGAGCAACAGTCGCGATCAGATATACCGCTAGCGGTTCAGATTTACACAACGACATGATGGTTCACCATACAGCTACTGTTCCACAACGGTTTTACATGACCGACGGAGATGACATGTACCAGGGCGTGGGAATGACAGCCTGTCTATATCTGCAAGTCGGTTCGGGAGAGCTCACGCTTCGCTCATCTGACCCCAAAATTCAGCCAATGCTCAACTACAACTATTACAGAGAAGAAGAAGATCTTAGAAGAATGAGAGAATGTGTGAGGCTATGTGCCGAAGTTGGAAGTGGTCCTTCATACTCAGCAATAGTGGCCAATCGCATTGAACCCAGCGACCAAGAGCTAAACGACGATGAAGCTTTAAATTTATGGATCAGGAAAAATGCCGTAACGAGCCATCACATCAGCAGTACCTGCAAGATGGGACCACCATCTGACCCCATGGCGGTAGTCGATCAGTATGGAAAAGTACATGGTACGAAAGGGCTGCGAGTGGGGGACGCATCGATAATGTACGACTGCGTTAGAGCCAACACCAACGTTCCATCAATGATGATAGGCGAGCGCATTGCAGAATTCATAAAGTTTGATAAACGTAAATAGTTATCTAACCACTGTTAAAGTAAATGGATTTTTTTTCATCTAGTATCTACGATGTCTTAAAGCACATTTTTGATTAGATATTAACAACCCTCCTCAAGAGGTTTCATCGTGCTCTGTTCAGAATGTAACAATCAAATTCATCCGTATATGACATTCTGTCCCCACTGTGGGGTACGCATAAAGAGCGATGCAGAGTCACCTCAACATCCAGAAGCAGAAACCAATAATCAAAAGCTATGCTCACAATGCGGGTTCGTGTCCGAGGCCTCACTTAGATTTTGCGGATCATGCGGTAAAGAATTCGAAGATTCTAATGAAACCTCTCCTGAACCTCCTTCCTTAGAAGATCTTAAGGAGGAGGAAAACATGAAGTCTTGTCCAACATGTGACGAGCCCGTTAGACCCGAACTTTCTTTCTGCATATCCTGTGGCACAAATTTAATAACGTCAGAAAGATACACCGATCCAACGCAATCCACGCCCAGTTCACTAGTATCGGCCCCAATAATGCTGAAAACTGAATCACCACATTCAGGAAAGGAGAAATCACGAGCCTCTAATTTTAGCTGGACTGACACGTTGAAAACGTTGTATTCGGAAAATGCCATGTCCTCCATACTCGGGCTGGGCATTTTACTGGTGACGATTGGATCTTTGGTGATTTTAGTGTCCATGTGGGAGGAGGAATCTAATCGCCCTTATCTAGTCCTTTTATCAGCCATTCAAGTTGCCGCATTCATCTTTGTGGGACACATGGTCAAAAATAGAATGAATCTTCACCTGTCCGGATTGGCCTTTATAACGATTGCGGCAGTCTGGGCCTTATTTACCTCAGGGGTCATCACCTATCTTGTATTTGACCCTATTTCTCCGAATCCGAAACTACCCGGAATTGATCTCGAAATACATTTGGAACCCAAGGCATGGCTAATGCTAGTGGCACTAGCTCTTCCATTATGGGGTTGCCTAAGTTACGTATATAAGGGATATGTGTTGACACATGGTTCCCTTTTATTAGCTGGGATTGCTGTCTCTCTTATTGTCTTTGTCTTTGACAACGACTGGCAAAGTTGGGAATGGTCTTACTTTTTCGCCGGAATATCAGTCGTTTACATATCTACAGGCATTGTTTGGAGAATCCGTGGTAATGACATAGTCAATGAGATCATATTTTCATTTGGCAACGTGCTAGCCGCCTTAACCATACTTATTACTATTGGAGAGACGAACACCTGGGGCAAAGTTGTAATATTGGTCTTGGCTGGATTCTATTTCTTGACATCAGGCGCCACTGTAATCGAACTCGTATCGTCTAAAGTGCCTCTGTTACGAGGCCCAAAGCATCTGGTGAGTGTCTTCTGCCCAATGGCTCTAGGAGCTAGTGCACTTTCCCTGACGATTGCTTTTATTTCGGCGGCTATTTTATTGTCATTCGACTGGCAAATCAGTTTACTAGCCTTGACCTCATTGCTAACCGTAATTTCGGTTATCGCTATGATTTTCGCCAAGAGATGGTACTGGTTATACCCAGTCACAATCTTCGCCCACATATCGGCACTGTTGGCTATTACACTACCGCAAATTGGTATTGGAGATCCTCATACATATGGATTGATCACAATACCGATAGTCTCAATTTATATATTCTTTTTAACCTTTGCCTATAAAAAAGTGAATCCTCGTACCGAGGGATACTCTAATTTTGTAGATCGTCGTCTTGCACCACTAGTCGCAATCGCGTGTGTAGATGTGCTTGTAAGCATAATAGTGTCGGGATGGTCTGACTGGTCAAACACTGAGGGCATTCTGGCTGCATCTGTATATACAATTATTACGGTAATAGTTTGTTATATATCGAAAAACAGATATGTGCCTTATGCCACCACCGTCCTAGTAGCAATAACTAGTATGTTTTTGGTTGGAAACATAGGTGATGGTTCATGGACACTGCGAGCCGTTTGTTGGTCTATCCAAGGCCTTGCCTCATGGTGGATGGCTGCTGGGATAGGAAAATTGTCTGAGTCTTCAAACAGATCATGGCTGGAAATCTGGGAAACTCCTTTAAGACAAACCTCTACCAGGTTTGCAATTGCCTCAACCATATTTGTAATTCTCGCTGTCATTCTAAGCTTGAGCGGTGAAAGTGACAGCGGATCTCACATCATCAACGCAACAACTGTTGTGGCCATATTGGGACTCTTATATCTTGGTATAGGCATTACCAAGCGAGACTCCAGATATGTCTATGTTTCAGCTGCTTCACTTATTCTAAGTTGGTATATACAAGCCGCAAACCAAGAATTTTCAGGCGTACATTTCTATGCTATACCTGCAGGACTCTACCTTCTTGGTTTGGCCTATTTCGAATATCGGCGAAAATCGAGAATTAAATTTCTTGCCCCAGTCTCCAATGCTCTTGCCATATTGATTCTTCCATTGTCTGCATTTCTACAATCAATATATGAAAAACCCGAACTCTCTTATTTCTTTTTGTCGGGATTTGAATCACTACTCCTAATTTTTTGGGGGCTGTATTCAAAATCCAGAATAATTTTGATAGGAAGTTTGGCAACTTTTACTATAAATCTCTTATGGAACCTAGGCCGATTACTACCCGATATAGATGGCGCAGTGCTTGCAATAACAATTGGCATTTTACTGATAACAGTGGCAGTCATACTTGAGAGAATGAAAGAGCGAGTAACCCAATCGGGGCGAGTGTGGATTGAGCAGCTATCTGATTGGAACTGGTGAGCCTAAACTATCATATGAAATGCTAGATTTGCCAAGACTTTAACCCTGAGGGTTCAGCATTTTGTGGTTCATGCGGAGCTTCATTGGTATCTGAACCGATCTGTATCGAATGCGGAGAATCTAATTTTGACTTGCTCACCTATCTAAGTTTTACTAGCTACCAAGTGCCGCAGCCATTTTTTGAGAATCATCAAATATATGAAATTCTGTTTCTAATTCATCCTCAACCACAAACATGTGAACAGATTCAGAATCTAAATTATCGGCTGTATAACGAACGTGAAGATATACTCGATCACCTTCAGAAGATACGTTTAATATTTCAAGGCCGAAGTTTGGAAATTTAACAGGCAATTTAGATATAAAATTCTCCAGGAAATCATTAAATCCATGATATTGCCCTGAAAGTTCATGATTCCCATTTACCCGGATTAACGCATCTTCATGGTAAATCTTTGCCAGACTCTCCATATCACCTTCAGCGAAAGATGCATAACCACCTAAAACCAACTCTTTTGGGGTCATTTCAAACTCCTCCAAAACATTCTCTTTCCTGTAAAACAAAATATCCCGCTACTAAAGCGATTCCCAAGCATATTCGCCCCATGTTACCAGTTGCTTCTTCCTGTCTTTCAAAGTTTGCCAATTAAACTACGCAGTAGATTTCTAGTTCGGGCAATTGATTCATCCGCATCTGAACCCACGGGATAAATTTGCGCAGCTATGTCTGTAACCCCAGCCTCGGCGTACGCCCTTAATTGTTCTTCAACCTCTTCTTCATCTCCGACAAGTGCCATCTCTGCAGGGCTTTCAACTCCCTCTCTGTCTAGCATTGCCCTATAGCTAGGTAGTTGTCCATAACGACCGAAATAGTCATTAGCCTGCCTATAGGCGGCAGTACGATCATCCGTAACTGTCACCGGAACTGCTGCAACCACCCGGGGGTTATCTCTACCAACAGCCTCGGCAGCACGATTTATCGTCGGTGCAATATGGTTTTTGAGAGTTTGTGCTCCGGTCATCCAGGTAATCGTCCCATCGGCAGTTTCTCCGGCCGTTTTTAACATTCTAGGGCCCAAGGCGGCCAAAAGAACCGGAATATGAGAGCGGTTAGCTATTGTGAACTGGGTGTTAGCACTAAATATCTGGCCCTTATAGTCCACCATTCCATCTCTGGAAAGTGTTCTAACTATGTCAAGATATTCCTTCATGTGTCGCACTGGCCTGTGAAATTCCATACCCAATCGATCCTCCACAACAGGTTTGTGACTGACACCTAAACCCAAAGTGAACCTACCACCAGCCATCGACTGAACTGTTAAAGCCTGCTGAGCCATAGCTACTGGGTGTCTGAGGAAAGTAGGAGTTACAGCTGTTCCCATTTCTATTCGACTGGTTTTTTCTGCCGCCAAACACATCATGGACATTATGTCCACATCCATAATATGGGCTGCCCACAAGCTGTGGAATCCATCTTTTTCAGCTTCTATAATCTGTTTGATTTGACTTTGAAGTGACCCAGCAGACCCTATGCCACCTATGAATAATCCCATTCTCATGTCAGTTAAGTTCCTTTTTGTTCCGAGCTACATCTGAAGTAAGTTAAAAGTATTGGAATCGGATTATATGATAGTGTCAGGCTGCTCTATAGCAATGAATACCTTACTGGGAGAAAGCATGAAAATTGCAGACGTTCAAGTGATCAGATTCTCGGTTGAAGCGGAAGATTACGGAACCAAATGGGGATATGGTCAACGTGGACCCAAAAGAAGAGTTCCCAGGGGACTAATTAAAATAACAACTGATGATGGAGAAAGTGGTTTTGATACTCAATACGGCTGGGATGGTTATTACGAACCTCCAAGTGTTGAAGAAACGGAAAATATTATAAAACCTCTTCTCGTTGGGGAAGACCCCAGAAATATAGAAAAATTATGGCAGTGGATGATGGCTCACAGGGGATTTTCTGAAACAACGATTGGATCCATCGATTGCGCCCTGTGGGATCTTATGGGAAAACTGGCAAATTCTCCCACATACCAGGTTCTTGGTGGAGCACGCGACAAAGTTAAAGCGTATGCAAGCACGTATCCAAATCTGGGAAACCCAGATGTCTATGCGGCGCATGCAAAAGAAGCAGTTGCTCGTGGTTACAAAGCCTTTAAAGTCCACGCCTATATTTTCTGGGATCCCATAAATGACTGTCCCGCTCCGGGAAAACCTGCCTTCCCCAAACAGGACATAGAGGTTTGTGAAGCTGTAAGGGATGCAGTAGGTGACGATATCGTACTAATGCTGGACCCTTGGAGTGTTTATACATATCAGGAATCCTTAATGGTTGGTAGACAATTAGAAAAACTCGACTACTACTGGCTGGAGCATCCGATGGATGAACGAAGGATGGAACCCTACAAGCAGCTTACAAAGGAATTAGACATAAACGTTATGGGTCCGGAGATGGAACCGGGCAGCTTTTACACCAGAGCAAATTGGGCATTTCAAAGGGCATCGGACATGGGAAGAATTGACGTAAGCTTCGGTGGAATCACTGGCTGCAGAAAAGCAATCGCAATGTATGAGTCCCTCGGAATGCAGTGTGAAATGCACGTTGGTGGATTCGCAAATCTGGCCATTCTAGGATCCACAACCGAAGAACAATGTGAATACTATGAAAGAGGTTTGACCAAACCTGATGAGGATCGCGACGCTTGTCCGGTATTCTTGAAAAACCCGTGTGACCCTCTGGATAATGAAGGTTTTGTGGAGATACCAAAAGGACCCGGGCTAGGAATTGAATTCAATTGGGACTATATCCAGGACAATTTCCTACCTGATTTAAGCAGTAAAAATATCAACTTCATAGGGTGATTAAGGTCTATATCAAAGTGGGCATCTGAGATCGGTCTATTAAGACTAGGAGCCAAAAATGGGCGATTTAGAAGGAAAAATAGCAATAGTTACTGGCGGTGGACTTGGTATAGGTTCAGCAGGTGCAAAGGAACTCGCATCCCAAGGAGCATCAGTCACTATCATGGACATAGACCAAAATGCTGCTGAATCAACAGTGTCAACGATACGAGATAACGGTGGAACAGCATTTTCAGCGATAGGTGATGCATCTCTATCTTTGGATTGTGAGAGAACTGTATCCGAATGCGTGTCTCGATTCGGAGGCTTGGACATATTATTTAACAATGTTGGAATCCAACCAATAAGTTCTTACACTAACGTTGAAAATACTACTGAGGAGATGTGGGATAGAGTTATAGCAGTTAACTTAAAGAGTCGTTTTCTCATGGCTAAATACTCAATACCTGAAATGAGAATTAGAGGTGGGGGCGTAATTATCAGCACCGCGAGCGTGCAAGGGCAGCAATCTGCTTATTTGGTGCCGGCATATGCTGCAACAAAAGGAGGCGACCTCTCACTAACGCGCCAGATGGCATTAGACTACGCAGAAGATAATATACGCGTCCTTTCTGTTTGCCCCGGTGGGGTAGACACCCCCCTATGGAGGGATTCTGTGATTAGTTCTGGAACAGAAATTGAGAATGCAATAATAGAATCGGGTAAGACTCACCCAATCGGCCGATTGGGCGCCCCTGAAGACATCGCAAAGGTAGTCGCTTTCCTTGCCAGTGATAAAGCTTCATTTATGACAGGCACTTTTGTAAATGTCGACGGAGGAATTATGGCAAAAGGGTCTTGGGCCTAAATCGTTTTCAAATGTGGAGAAAGTACCTCTATACATTTCAAAATATTCAGTAGTTAACCCACTAGATACTGCGAAGCCTCTTAAAGGCAAGAAGTGTAATGACCGCCAAGAGAACCAGTCCTCCACCATGGAATGCTAATGCGACGGTCACTCCCATTAAAGAAGCCAATGCCCCGATTTCAAGGTTACCTACCGGACTCGTACCAACTGCCGTAGTCCAGGCACCCATAATACGGCCTCTCAAGTCATTAGGAACCAGCCTCTGCAAAAGAGTTTGAGAGAACAGATCGGAAAGTGCCATGGTCCCGCTTAGAATGACAATGGCAATCACAGCTACATAGACTGATGGAGCAAAACCGAGGAGCAGCAAGGCTCCTCCAAATAAATGCAAAACAACAATAAACGCTAAGCCTTGATAACGTATATGGCCCACCAAAGAAATAACTGCAATAGCGAGCATTCCTCCCCCTGAACTGAAAGCGTTTAAAATTCCAAGGCCCTGTGGACCCAAACCCCAAACGTCACGAGCAATACTTGGCATTAAAGCATTATTAGGAGTAAAACCAAAAAACTCGACGAGCATTACGATCAAGACTAGTCCTGCAATGGTCCGGTTTTGTCGCATTTCTCTCCAGAACTCTGAAAACCCCGTAAGGATATTTCCCCTTCGAGAAGGAGCAGACTTACCACGAGAACGAATAAATCCTATAAATCCCACAGATATACAGCAAGCAACTGCGACAACAAAATATCCGGCTCCAGCACCCCATCTTGCGAGTGCAAATCCTACACCGAGAGCCCCCAACATCCCTCCTCCTCTCATTGAGAGACCAAGATACGACATCCCGTTAAGTCCATTTTCACGTCCCACCAGGTCAAAAACGAAGCTCTGCTTTGCGGTGTTGAACATCATGTGAATCGTGCCCGAAAAAACGGGAATAGCCAGTAAATGCCAAAGCTCAACGTTACCTGAGGCAAGCAATAATCCCATTGTCAAAGCGACCAAAGCCGCCAACGCCATCAACAGACGCATAAACTTACGTCTATCGACAAGATCAGAAATGGTACCAGCTGTTATACCAAGGAAAAACCCTGGCGCCGCCCGAATCCCCATGGTTAAGCCAACCATAAAAGGCGAATCCGTCATCTCCAGAACTACCCAGCCCAAAACCACGTTTTCCCCTCGCATAAAACTCTCGAAAAAAGTAGCAGCGATCAACATCCTAAAGTCTCGTAACTTTAAGACAGGGGAAGAAATTTTCATACCAAAATAGATTTAAGGTCAGAAAATTTATATAGAATCAACATCGCGGCAAAGGGCCTCTTATCCAGAGTTCCGTCTTCGCCATTCTTCTATGGTTTCTTGAGTGGGCGGATAATATTTCCCCGGGGGAACGTTCTCTGCCTTTATCTTGTCTTTAACCAAGTTCTCAGCGCCCTCATGCTCAATGGCCCACTCTAATACTTTTTCAGCCATCCATGATGGAACTACGAGAACTCCATCATTATCACCCACCATGACATCACCTGGACGCACTAAAGCTCCCCCACACTGAATTTGAACATTTTCTTCAGCTGGAAGGCTACTTGGATTGCCGTGAAAACTGCGTGCTTTGGCGTACACGGAAAGAGCGTAATCTTCATCCAGTAATACATCCAAATCCCGTATCGCACCGTCTATCACCACTCCATCAGCGTTATTCATTGCAAGTTGAAGCAATTTTACGTCTCCGGCTACCACATCCTGGACTCTTCCACCTATATCTGCCACAAGCACGTCTCCCGGACCACACCGGCCCATAGCGATGTATTCAGGAGAATCAACACCATCCGGCTTATCATTCGCAATATCGGGACGAACTGGCATAAACCTAAGGGTACGTGCTCTTGCTGCAAATCGTTCTTTGCCAGGTGTAAACGGCGTGAAGTTTTGAATACCTTCACAGACACAAAATAAAGATCCGAAATTTCTAAGCGCGTTATAGACAGTTGCTGTAGGAATTTCCTTGAGACGGTCAAGGATTTCCTGTGACACCTCCACAGGACTCATATCAAAATTTGTCATGCTGTCGCCTCCTATATGCGGGCAGAATAGAACGTTATTTGAACTATCCGAAATAAAATTTATTAGTCCTTAGACGAATTTCCTATCACATGTCCAGAATACGTGCTCTTCCAAAATTAACAATGGACCAAACACAATTGTATAGATGATCTCCCGGATTTGCCTCGTTAAAACCTTATGCTCAAAGACTAGTGACGCCGGTGGGAGGAACCTGTAGTGCATTTATCCACTCCTCAACCCTACTGACCCTGCCATGATCATTCACAGCGGCATAAATGGCCCGAAGATTTCTTAAAATCCGCGTGATTAACTCCCTGTCGCTTACTCCGGCAACATATCTCTTATCCCAAGCCACCGTTTCGCCAACAATTTGTTGGAGTCTTTTGGCACATTCTTGCTCAGACACAATAATCCCTCGGTGAAACGGGTCCACCAATATATCTTCCTGACCAGACTTGACACGTACAAGAAAGTGACCAGGCATACCAACACCTTCTAAGTCCATCTCCAACCTCTTTCCAACCTCGATATAGAGTAAAGATAAGGTTATGGGAATTCCCACTCGTCTTTCGAGAACCTCGTTCAAATAAGAATTCCGTGGGTCATAGTAGTCTTCCTGGTTGGCGCTGAAGCCTACTTCATCAAAAAGATATTCACTCAACATATTAGCTCGGGCCAGAGGTTCCTTCTCATCATCAAGGCGGTGGGAGGCTCCGGAGGCAAGTGAGTCCAATGATTGTTGTTCTAGCTGTAAATCTAAATTGGGATATTCACTTAAAGCAATCAACAACGCCATTTGCGTCAAATCTAGATCATCAGAGTCTGCTGCATCAGAAAATTGCTGCAAAGGGGAAGGGTTATTTGGAGTCGACCAGTTCATAAAATCCAGCCTACCATAAAGTAAATTTCCTGGTTAATCATCCAAAAGCAAAAGGGTAGGGAAGTACAAACTCATAACCCAATCCGATCATGCTAAATAGGTCTATCAGAAACCTTTCAACCCATTGTTGTGAAGGACATCAATGCCACCTGACATCAGGGATTTATCTTTAGTAAAACTCAACCCTACATGATTGCCAAAGGATGTATTCCCATAACTTGATTCCTTTAAGACTAGTTTGTGGCCCATATTAGTAAGACCCTCAAGAAGATCGATGTCCATCCGACTATCAACCCATATTTCCTCTCCCGCAGGGTGAAACCTCAATGAATTAATTGCTTCATGTATACCCATGCCAAAATCAACCATGTTCACGAAGGGATGAATTCCCATTCCACCAAGAAATATGCTAAGAGAACCGGCAAGCGCAGAAACTGGAACATTATTGTTAAATGTAATCACACTTGAAGTTAATCGTTGCATCCCTTTGCCAGGCATTATGGAATTTATGTACCCGGGTCTGGGATCAAGTCTATGCATACTGTTATTCAGAAGAATTCCCGTTCCGGGAACTATAATCTGCGACCCAAAATAAGTCCCCAGACTAGTTATCAATGAAACCACGTTATTATCCCGATCCATAACTACTACTTTTGTCGTATGACCACTGATTTTTCCTGAATCATCGATCGGAATCTTATTCAAGCCTGGGTCATCTTTATTTTCAAACGTCCACGGATTGCCAAAATTAGGAAAAGAGGAAACCTTATCAGGATCTATAATCGAAGCTCTTTCCCTGGCGTACTCCTTCGATATCAAAGACTTCCAGGGGCTATCGCTTCCTCTTGGATCTCCAACGTGGGCCAGGGTGTCAGCCCAGGAAAGCTTCATAGACTCAATCATAAGATGTACAGTCTCTAGGGTTTGATGTCCTGAAGGTGAAATATCGAAGTTTTCCAATATATTAAGAGCTTCAACCAGGGTCACATTTCCACCGGTTACGTAGCTAAAATCCCTGTAAGTGTATTGGTCTGACTCGTAAACCAGGGGACGATAGCTATCCAAGTCTTCTGCTGAAAGAATTCCGCCGTTATCGCACATATCCTGAACGATTAGCTCAGCTACAGCTCCCCGGTAAAACACGTCCTCCCCTTCATTCGCTATAAGCTCCAAGGTTTTTGCAAGATCACTCCGCACAACGAAATCACCTATATTCTTTCCAAATGTGGATTCCATTTCTGGATATCTATTCCACATATGCTTTGTGTCCTGGATATACCTAGCCATTATTTTGTCGACTGGGACACCTTTGCTCGCAAGGTTTATCGCAGGCCCCATGAGCCTAGTAAGTGGAAGAGAAGCAAATAACTTAAAAGCAGAACATAACCCAGCTACTTGGCTAGGAACCATGACAGACCTATGCCCAAAAAATTGTTCATCATTTTCAACTGACGGATAGCCAAGAGCCCCAGTCTTCTCTGGGGATGACTTACCAAGTGCAGTCCTAAACATAGAGGTAGAAGCAGTGGCAGGCGCAACATCATAAAAGTCAATAACAGTGGTTTTACCGGTCTCTGCCCAGTAAACGGACATTACCCCATGGGCTCCTAAGCCACACATGGCCGGTTCAGCCAGGTCGGCGACAAAAGCAGCCGTTATAGCAGCATCGACAGCATTCCCACCTAGCTGAAGAATATCTAGTCCGGCTTCGACTTCCAGTGGATGACCGGCAGCGACCATTCCATTTGAAAAACTACTAGAAACTAAATGACCGATTTCTTTAGTCAATATAGTTCAGATCAATCTCGGAATAAAAATAATAATATTCCTCAAAATTTCAACAGTAACTTGTTGAGGTAACTTGATTTTTCTTAATGTATTCCCAGTCGTATTCGACTCCCAACCCTGGCCCTTCGGGTACCGATACACATCCCTGATCGTCAATTGAATTGAGATCATCTGAATATCCATTTACGTAGACGGGTACAGCGCTTGGTGGGGCTTCTGGATGAAGAAGAGCCATTTCATAGTAGTTGCTGTTTCTAAGAGATGCCATCACGTGGCGATGAGCAGGACCACAGTTATGTATTTCAGCATCCAGACCAAACCCTTCAGCCGCATGCCCAATTTTCATGGCTCCAGTTATTCCACCGTCGAAATCAGGATCCACTCGAATTAAGTCTGTTCCACCAGATTTCATAAAATTTACATTGGGTTCAAGCATTCGGACATGCTCTCCTTGAAGGAGTGGGGTTTTAATGAGCGATTTCAGCTGAAAGTGTCCATGCGAGGAAATTCCTCCATCACTATATGGATCCTCGTACCATAAGTAGTTCGCCTCATCACAAGCCTGTCCTACTTTGAGCGCATCTAAGAATGTTCGGTAATTGCATGCTGGATCTATCATCAAATCCATATCGTCCCCAACGGCGGACCTAACAGCCATGACGGTTTTGATATCCAAATCAATATTTTCCCCTTTTATGGGATGAATTTTGAAGCCGGGATAACCAAGTTCCTTACACTGGATAGCAAAGTCTGCATAGGCTTCTGGGGTTCCTAAGGCGGTGCCTATCTCCCCCTGATAAGTACTGGCGTAGGTAGGCAGTTTTTTTCTGTATCCGCCTAATAATTCATAAACCGGTGATCCGTAAAACTTACCTGCGACATCCCACAGAGCTATGTCTAACACCCCCATGCTGAGAAACCCAATTTGCCTCGTTGCCAGTTTGGAAATAGTGTAAATTTTTTCCCGCTCAAGAGGATTAAGGCCCATGAGGTTTGAGGCGTAGTGACGGAGGCCAGCGTATTCAGACGGATGCCTACCGACATATTCACCTGTTATTCCTAAATTGGTATGGATTCTGATTCCACCAAGAATTCTCCAATAACCGCTTCCGTCACCCATGCTGGGCCGCCCCAATTCGCAGTTGAATTCAAGTACCTCTATCTTGGTTATATTAATCTTGTCTGTCGGCATATGACACCTCGAGGTAGCTTCAATGCAGTGGTCTTATCCTAATGACACCAAAGTTTTTCCAGTCCTTACTAGTAGTAAGCCCAAGAACCTACAGATACATTCCCTATCGAGACCGTACAAACTGGTATCTTGAACTTTGTTATAAGAAAATCGTCTAACAGAGCTGGTATTCTCGACTGGATACCATAAATTCCAGCACTCTTAAGATAGTGTCATCTTCGATTGGAATTTTGGCATCCTTGCCCTTTACCTGAACTTCCTCTTGAGAAAAAAGGTCAAGTACACCTTCAGTAGTGTCTTCTGAAATTCTGGTTATACCAACAGAATTCCCACAAGATTCAATCAATTCGCCTACGGTGTGGGCATCATCCCTCAGGTCAGTGCGAATTCTGTCAACGATATGTTTAACTCCATCGTTATCAGGATTACCAATATGCTGGGAAGCAAAATTCACCCTATCTACAAGGGCACCGCTAGATATCCATTCCTCCCCGGTATGCCATCCTTCCACGGACGGTGGATTACATAAAGCCTGTCCCATATAGTCAGATTCAGCGATGACTCCAAAAATGCTGGAATCAACTTTCGAATCATCGTTATATTCTCCACTCAGGCGAAGCGTTCCAATAACAAGTTCAACTGGACTTTTAATTTT
>ENA-UPTF01000586-UPTF01000586.1-marine-metagenome-genome-assembly--contig:-NODE-586-length-24971-cov-4.688801_pt1 | contig 24971 bp, 19 predicted proteins | sample MGYA00238166_ERZ767019 | MGnify/ENA primary metagenome ERZ767019 (study PRJEB28930, sample SAMN06266391) | marine metagenome | isolation source: Sea water from 250 m depth | place: Atlantic Ocean | study... | reverse complement strand
GGAGCTCTGAAATCTTTAACGCAGGGCAAAAAAAGAGCGCCCTCACTAGTTTGTGAAAACGCTCCGCTATCTTAGCATGTACAATGCATTTATGTCAAGCCTTTACGCCTAAACAAGGCAAATACCCGAACATTCCACTGGAATAAATCATTGCTTCGTCAAAGCCTTCGTTACGACAAATCTCAAATTCTCTTGGTATTTCAGCTACGTACCTAAGCTACATGGTGAACGGTAGCAGGCGGACTTGAGAGAAGCATACCACCGGGTAATGAAACGGGGTTTACTGCCACCCCTAACTCGGAAACTACAGAGTCCCGCAGGCACCTGCATGGAGGTGAAGTAGATCTTCAGGTTGAATCCGACTACCCTGATCAGAAAGAGAGCTGTTAACAAGCCAATTTAGGATAGTGTTAGCAACTCTTGGGTTTCCTGAGCTAAGACCCGATCGGGATGATAACTAGCTATCCAATCCTCTCAAGATATCATTCAGCGCATCATCTAAGGCGGGATCCATATCAACAGGTTCCACAAAAGGCGTGTACACATAATCCTCCCGTATTTTATCGATTAGCTCCTTCGCCTCGGCGTTGGCTTTTCCGATCTCTTCTAGCCTTTCCGCCAGCTGGTTGGATTCAGACTCACCCATGGTTCGAAGTTCACTCAAGTCCAGGTCTAATTTGAACATAGACCTCACGCGACGCATGATATCGTAATAAGACTTATGATCTATGTTGATACCTAATTGCTCATTCTCTCTAGTGGCAAACGGGTACAGAGGCGCCATCGCACCAAACCGGAACATCTCAATATCCGGATATTCATAATGGGCCATAGTCACTAGAGCCATGGCTATTGTGGGACCCCTACGTCCTTCACTACCGTAACTGGAAAACTGCACACCGTACCGTTCTAGCGTCGCTTTCATCTCCGCCTTGCTATACACGCAATTGATCCGCCGTTCGAGATCAGGTGGAGCGCTCCCGTTGACTCCCTCCACGGCGACTGTCTGGCTAATGCCCAGGTCATTGATGCCCTGAAAGAAGGCTCTGGCATAAAGTTCTATCTGATGTGAGGGCTCCTCTCCCAGGAAGATGATCAACCCGTTTCCAGCCTCATAGAAGGCATTTTCACGCTCCAAAGGACCCGCAGGAAGCCCATCCAAGTAAGACGTCTTAGGCCGATAAGTGTCATGTGTCCCAGCCAATTGGAAGGGATAGCAAAGTTCAGAAACAGTCCGATCCATCTCACCGATTTTTTTGGCTTCCAATTTTTCTATCAAGTATCTTGGGAGTCCACTGGAGATCCTTCCTCCGTTGGACCACTGTCGCCGCCACCCGGCGAGTAAGTACTGTGCCTCTGGTTTGCTTTGAAATGTGACTAGCGAGTCAGCCATTTTGTGTCCGCTCCTCTGTTAAGCCTTATCGAATTCAATAGGAGTAGAGGCCTGTCAGCTTTAATACGGCCACCCCAACCATAAAAAGAGAGCTGTTAACCGGCCGATTAGGGCCACCGTTATCAGATTTTATATTTCCAAGAACAAAGCAGGATTCAGCGACCTCGGTAGGTCTAAATTGAATTCTACACTTGCACCATTGATAGCATATCGGATGCACTTAGCAGCGAAATAACACCGAAGAGCTAGTAGGAGAGGAATGACAGAATATTACTAAATAAGTCGACCGAATAAATTGTAACTCCGACACACGAGACGGATGACTTTTCTTTTGCGATAAACGATTTATCTCCAAAGACTAAAAACAATCCTCATACGAAGAGCGCAGGCGAATCAGTCTATTTCCATGATTCGGATACCCTTACTTTCTTTTTGAGATCACTTCCCGCCCGAAATCTTCTATTAGGTCGCGTGCGCCCCAGGAGTCAGTCACCGAGATAGCCACATTGTCGATACCGGTAGCCTCCATTCGTTCGAGCTTTTCGATCAGTTCTGGACCGGTTCCCGTTAGTGACCGGGAGATAACCTCTGGAGTTGCGAATTGCTCTTCACCTGGCTTCAAAAATACCATATGCCCCCGGTGTACATCCAAGTACTGACGATCGTCCGGTGTGCCATGGGACATAGAATACTCTTGAATGTACGCTTCATAGGAATCTCCAGTTTTAGTATTCGGATCCATACCGAGGTTTGAACCCGGCCCATAGGTCGCCTCCCATTGAGCATGTACTCCTGGCAAGACGCTCGGACCAACCCTGGCGATAACGCGCTCTGAACTCAGAGACTCACCTTCCCTCAACACGCAACCATACGTTAGCGCTACTGTGTAAGGCTTTTCAGTAGTTCGACCTGCTTCTGCTGCAGCTTTGGCGATCGTTTCGAAATCTCCAGCAAGATCACTTCTTCCCCGAAGCGTCGTGACCCAACCGTCTGAAAGCTCGCCTACGGCTTTTAGCGCACGAGGTCCGTTGGCTGCAAGTATGACTTGAATAGGATCCTCTATGTTGATGAAATCTGGATGGTCGGCGTGAACCAATCTGATCCAACGCTCACGGTCCCGCTCTCTAAAGAGCACATCTTCTCCCCGCAAAAGCCCTTGGACCTGCTCGGTATATTCCCTTAAACTTTTTACTGACATCTGAGGTAGCCCCATGGTATTGCGACCAGTATAGCCAGTCCCCATAGCCAATATGACCCGACCAGGTGCCAACTTGTTGATCGTCGCGATGGCCGACGCGGTTACCGGGGCAATGCGGTTGGTGGGAATTGCAACCAACGTGCCTAATTTGATACGGCTGGTGTTCTGCGCAGCTAGCGCCATGGTGGCGTAGACATCACTATAGATGAGTTGAGAATCGTAGAACCAAGCATGGGTAAAACCTGCTGCCTCTGCGGCCTGAACCTCACGCCAAGCGTCAATATATGAAGGGATCCCTATTCCGTAGTCCATTCTTATCCTCAGACAAATGCAAGCGGTACAAAAAGGTTCCTAGCTCGATCAGTTTTAATCTTATACTTGGTCCATTTTTATCGTTTTTAAGGATACTCATATCGAAGCTAGCGCACAAATTAAAGCTAGACAATCCATAGAACTACCTGAACACCATTGCCTACTAATCCGTAATAAAAGAATAATTCTGTTTATCTTGCAAGTGGACAACACAGATGTATAAGTAGCTAACATCGGCTTTTCTATGGTCCTACTGCTACTGGGCTCCAGTACAGGTTGTCAGTGAAATACCGGGATGAAGGAGTAACCGCCCGGTCTATTGAAAAAGTCTGTTCGAGACTATGAGTAGCAGGTTTAATAAGCCACATACATTTATCGTATGTAGTTGACCAACAATTTTAGTATCTCTACAATCCAGATTGCGGTCACATATAGCGAAAATTACTCACGGATACGGTGCATCCAACAGGATTTACGAATGGATAACGATATTGAGCTAATCGCCCACCTTATGCGCAGGGCTGGTTTTGGTGCTAACCGAGAGCAAATCGAAGCCTATTCAGACGCTGGATATCAAGATACCGTGGATTTTTTGCTCAACCCCAGTAAAGAAGAAAGAATGGACGACCATCTTATTCGTCGGTTTCATCCCGAGTTATCCGGAATGATGGGACCAAACGCACCTGGTCAAAACTGGCTATACAGAATGGCGACAACTTCTGCTCCATTACAAGAAAAAATAACGCTTTTTTGGCACAGTATCTTCGCAACCGGCTACGCAAAAGTAATCCATGGTAAAGCTCTATCAGACCAAACAAGAATGTTCCGAAAGTTCGGAATGGGAAATTTCGAAGATCTTCTAATCCAACTGTCCAAAGACCCAGCAATGATTATCTGGCTAGACAATCAAGATAATCACAAAAGTGCAATTAACGAAAATTTCGGTCGTGAACTCTTAGAACTATTCACTATGGGAGTAGGGAATTACACCGAATTAGATATAAAAGAATGTGCGAGGGCTTTTACTGGTTGGACAATCGCCAATCGTGAATACATGGAGATGCGTTCGCAACGCGACTCAGACTGGCCTTATGGCCGAATCGCCTGGCATTTCGAATATCATCCAGAAGACCATGACGATGGTGAAAAAGATTTTTTGGGTCAGCAAGGTCCTTTCAGTGGCGAAGATATAATCCGCATAATCTGCCAACAAGAAGCTACAGCCAGGTTCATTTCGAGGCATCTTTACAGCTTCTTCGTCGCAGATGAACCGCCTGTCCCGGAATGGAGACACACCCCACCAGCCAATCCTGAAGCTATCGATCATTTAAGTCAGGTTTACTTTGATAGCAACTACGATATTTCGGCTATGTTGAGAGCTTTATTCAACTCGAACTACTTCCAATCGCAAGACTCACGGTATAGCAAAGTCAAGAGCCCTGTGGAATTAGTTGCCGGAGTCTTGAGGCTGACCAGGGAATTCGATCGCCCGAGGCGAGCAATCATTGACCGTTACTTCCAGGCTTCCTACATGGGTCAGTTCCTGAATAATCCTCCAAGTGTAGAAGGGTGGCATCAAGGGACCGATTGGCTGGACACTGGTACATTGGTAGAACGGGTTAACTTTGCGAGTCAACAGATTGGGGATTCTACAAAACCTGGGATCCGATCGATGATTGATCGGATAGCTTCTATTCCAGATGACTTAACCTCTCCCGATAAATTTATCAATGCATGTCTAGAAGAGATGGGCGTTATAGCCGTACAAGACGACACTATGAAAGTGCTTATCGAGTTCGCATCACAAGAACATAATCAACCTACAACTGCATCGATTAATGATCGGCAGAGAATTGCAGAAACCCTTCAAATGATTGCATCTACGAAAGAATTTCAACGATCTTAAGGAATATCTAAAATAACGATCAGGTAAGCAACAGGATGGAAATCAAGACCACCGAAACAGACGAACACTTCTTAGAATATCGCCTGACTATGGGTATGACCGTGATGGAAGGACAAGGTTTCTATTATCCCGTAGACACCTCTATCGCGCCTAATGGACGTATGTATGTCATTAGTCGCAGTAGGGATGAAGTGGCACGTGGCGTACGAATAACCATGTGTACCGTAGAAGGCGAGTATTTTGGGAACTTCGGTGGTTTTGGACAAGACGACGGTCAGTTCGTTTGGCCTTGCTGTTCTGCCATAGACAGCTTAGGGCGTTTTTACGTAACGGATGAGGAACTGCACCGCATTTTAGTATTTGATAGCTCTGGTAAATTTTTAAATGGATGGGGAAAGCATGGTAGCGCAGATGGAGAACTAGACACCCCATCTGGCATCGCATTCGACAGTCACGACAACTTATATGTGTCAGATACATACAACAACCGTATACAGAAATTCACTAGTGACGGATACTTTTTAATGAATTTCAGCAGTCACGGTAACCATTCAATTAGTTTGCCTTGGGGATTAACTGCTGACATCCATGACAACATATATGTAGCCGATTGGGGAAATGATACTATTCGAAAATTTTCACCTGACGGCCTTCTCCTCGCATCCTTCGGAACGTCCGGAAATAATGATGGGGAATTTTGCAGACCATCTTCTGTTGCAGTAGATAACGATGGTTACATATATGTTGCAGATTGGGGAAATGAGAGGGTCCAGGTCTTAGATACTGATGGAGAATTTATAGAAAAACTTAGAGGCAACGGGACTATTTCCAAATGGGCTCAAAATTTCCTGAACATAAATGTCGAGGAGGCTTCAGCCCGTGATAAAGCCGACTTGAATTTGCAGATAGACTATGTTGATGATTCACCTCATGAAGAATCCTCGCACATAGAAAAATATTTTTGGTCACCCACTTCTGTCACTTTAGACGCAAACGGGTGTCTATACGTGACCGAAACCAATAGGCACAGGATCCAAGTTTATGCAAAAAGGAACCGATAAGGAGCATCGAGTTGGTTTCAATAAAACACGACCGAACTTTAGTTGTCATTGAGTTAGAAGGTGGTAATGACGCTCTAAATACAATTATTCCGTATACCGACGGCCTGTACTACGACTCGAGGCCTGGAATCGGCATACCTCAGTCAGAAGTCTTAAAAATCAACGGAGAATTAGGTTTCAATCCATCTATGTCTCAGTTGAAACATATTTGGCATGACGGCGGCCTGGCCATAGTAAACGGAATAGGATATCCGAAGCCAGATAGATCACATTTCAGGTCAAGGGACATCTGGTACACTGCCGAACCGGAAAAGATAGGCGCCACAGGTTGGCTCGGGGCAGCTATAAGAGATCTAGATGCAACTGGAGACAACGTTCTAACGGGCATCAATTTTGGACGCGGCCTTCCGAGAGCTTTGGTTTGCAAGGGCGTTCCGGTAGCGTCCGTTGGCAATCTAGATACTTATGGTTTGCTACCTGACATAGCTAACGAGAGGGCCCGTATCAATGCATTGGAATCATTCAGCCTAATGTATGGTCCCGCTGCTGGAAAGGACGTAATAGCTGATGCCCTGAGTAGAGCCGGGTCCGATGCGTTGGTCGGTGCTGACGCACTACGTACAGCCCCAGAACAGTACTCATCGACCATTGAATACGCAGACAATCCCCTGTCTAAAAATCTTAAGAGCGCAGCCCAAGTCATGTCCGCTAATCTCGGTACAAGAATCTTCTATACCCGCTACGGAAGTTTTGATACCCACAGCAATGAGCTTCAAACGCACGCTAAATTATGGAAAGACGTATCCTCAGCTGTAGGCGATTTTGTAGACGACTTGAAAGAACACGAGATGTATGACGATACAATTATCTTCATATATTCCGAGTTTGGTCGCAGGATTAAAGATAACGGGACCGGTTGTGACCACGGTTCCGGGGGAGTGGCCCTGATTCTTGGAGGGCAAGTTAACGGTGGGTGCTACGGAGAATTACCTTCGCTGGTAGAAGCCCACCAATCGGAAGGAGACCTAAGCTTCAACAATGACTTCAGATGCAGTTATGCGACCTTACTAGAACGCTGGTTAGAACTGGATCCAGACCCTATAGTCAATGGCCATTTCGAGCAGTTCGAGTTCATCACTAAGTAACTCAGCATTCTCAATATGTCACATCATAGAGTCATCGGCAGGGATAATTGTTAAGACCTGCGTTGTTAGGTTGCATCTATGTTTAATGCTTGTACAACCACCAGGATTTTTTGCAGACCCAATTGCCCACCAGGTCGACGTACTAAACCAGAAAACCGAACCACCTTCCCGGACGCCGATACTGCTAGAAAGTCTGGATACAGGGCATGTTTGGTCTGTCTTCCTTTAGAGGGCCCACCTGGTCCATGGCTTTCAAAAACAACTCCTAGTAAATAAATCTTTAGTCTTTTAATACGCTTGCGACTTCTTGTATAAAACGCTCCGAAGTATGAGAGTCCGGATTAGCAGGGTCTAAGGGACTCCCTCTTAATATAAACCTGTCTACTCCTGCCTCTTTTAGTTCTGACAACCGGTCCACGCAATATGACGAGGAACCGAAAACACCGAAGTCACGTGCAAATTCTCCAGTGACAGCAGATTCTTGGGTCCCTGCACCTCGGCCATGTTGTTGCATGTCATATGCTCTGTGAATTCCTTCAAATACTTGCTGCTGCGATTCAGATGCAGGACCGACGACCTTACCATACATAGCAGAAAACCTGGCGAACAACGAAACTTGACCTGCACCGATTCTCATAGCTTCTTCTGGGTCATCATGTACTACAAGTGATATGTAGGCTGTAAACGGGATGTCACCGGCGATTCCAGCCTTGGCTCTAGCGTCACGGGCCACATCCATGCCCCATTTAACGCGTTCTATATCAGCACCTACATTCAAACTTATTCTGTCGGCGTGACGTGCCGCAGCTGCAATAACCCTTGGACCTGTTGCAGCAACATCTACGGGTACTTTAGGTTCGATCCGGGAAATCCACGATATAAGGCTAGAGTTCGAATGATCTGCTAACCCCAGTGAACCGAGGTCGCTGCCATCTTCAAACTCTACCTCATTGCCGCTCAAATAGTGCTGGAGCTGTTCGAGATAGTTCTCAAACTCCGCTACCGAATGAGGCGCTCGTCCTAAATGAGCCAACGCGGAATCTCCTCTGCCAATACCGAGATACGCGCGTCCGCCGCTCTCCATTTGAATAGACGCTATCGCAGACGCTGTCGCAGCAGCATGCCTCGTGAAAGAGTTCGTTACACCAGTTCCCAATTTGATGCTTGAAGTAGCTTGGGCTGCCAAGGCTAACGCCACATAGCAGTCGCCTGAAAGATTTTGAGAGTCTACGTACGCTATTCCGTCATACCCAATTTTTTCGGCCGCGATGGCTTGTCGTGTGCCGCTGAATACATCAGAACCCGGTCTCCCAGGCCTTCCTGCGCCCATAGTCCAGAATTCAACAGTCATCAGTGATTTCTCCAAATCTAAGCTACAGGAATACAAAAAGCCCCGCGGAAGACGGAGCTTTATCTTGAGGCAAAAAAAGAGCGCTTCCAACAATTCTTGAAAACGCTCTGCTAATATAGCACGCATCACGATATTTTGTCAATCATCCGTGACTAAACCTTAAAACTACAACATTTATGCTGCAATGTAGAACCAACATGCCTACACATTCAATGGACCTAGATTGTAGGCTGAGTTTATTTAAAATTGACTCGTCACTGATTACTCGAATAGTCCTTCTAAACAGTCGGGTTGAACACCATTATCCGGTGATTGCCTTGGTCTGACACGTAGACGTTGCCGTCACTATCTACCGCCAAGCCTTGAGGACTTCTGAACTCACCTTCTCCGGCACCCTCAATGCCCCATTCGTGCAGGAATCTCCCTTGTGAGTCGAAAACCTGAATCCTCGAATTACCGTATTCCGATACATAAACGTTGCCACCATCATCTATCGCCAGACCATGCGGGCGCACAAACTCCCCGTCCCCAGTACCCTCACTACCCCACTTCCGAAGAAATCTCCCATGTGAATCAAAGACCTGAATTCGATTATTGTCTTGATCCGACACATAAACGTTCCCGTTGCCGTCTATCGCTAATCCCTGAGGTTGGCTGAACTCCCCATCTTCGCCGCCCCTGATCCCCCACTTGCGAAGGAACTTGCCCTGCGGGTCGAACACCTGGATCCTATTATTATCTTGGTCTGACACATAGACGTTGCCTTCACCGTCTATTGCTAAGCCCTGAGGTTGGCTGAACTGCCCATCTTCATCGCCTCTAATCCCCCACTTGAAAAGGAACATACCCTGCAGGTCGAACACCTGGATCCGATCGTTGCCATACTCCGAAACATAGACATTACCTGTGCTATCTATAGCCAAGCCTTGTGGCTGGCTGAACTCTCCGTCTCCACTGCCTCTAACTCCCCATTTACACAGGAATCTCCCTTGCGGATCGAACACTTGGATCCGATCATTCCAATGATCTGAGGAGTAAACATTTCCAGTAATTCCTATGCCTAGACCCTGAGGAGTCCTGAACTCACCATTTCCGCTCCCTTCGCTTCCCCACTCACGCAGGAACCTACCCTGTGGATCAAAGGCTTGGATCCTAGAATTCCCATATTCTGAAACATAAACGTTACCGTCACCGTCTATCGCTAGACCTTGAGGTTGGCTGAACTCTCCGTCTCTGCTGCCAGCACTCCCCCACTGTAAAATGAACCTACCCTGTGGATCGAAAACCTGGACCCTATGATTACCTCGATCTGAGACGTAAACGTTACCTCCATTGTCTAGGCTCAGACTCTGAGGCCAGCTGAACTCCCCATCTCCGCTGCCAGTGCATCCCCAATTTAAAAGGAATTCACCCTGTGAATCAAAAACCTGAATCCTATCGTTACCTTGATCTGACACGTAGACGTTGCCATTGCTGCTTATGGCCATACCCTGGGGAAATCTTAGATCACCATCTCCGTTACCGGTTGCTCCCCACTTGCGGATGAATCCACCCTGTAGGTCAAAGACCTGGATCCTATCGTTGCCTCTGTCCGAAACATAAACATTGCCGTCATTACTTATGGCGATGCCCTGAGGCCACCTGAGCTCTCCGTCTCCACTGCCAAATCCCCCCCACTTACGCAGGAATTTTCCCTGTGAGTCGAAAACCTGAATCCTATTATTGTCTCGATCTGACACATAAACGTTGCCGTCATCGCCAACTGCCAAATCCTGAGGTCTGATGAATTCTCCGTTTCCAGTGCCTTCTCTACCCCACTTGCGCAGGAATTTCCCCTGTCGGTCGAAAACCTGAATCCGGTCATTGCTGCATTCCGCCACGTAAACGTTATCCGCGTTGTCTATGCTCAGACTCTGCGGCCACCTGAATTCGCCATTTCCGCTGCCCCTGATTCCCCATTTGCTCAGAAACTTGACGTGAGAACTATCGCTTGCACTCAACTCAGGTTGATCCTATTTCTAATCTTATTATCCAGAACCTGTTCGGAATCAAGGATAAAGCAACGGCTTGCTAGCGCTCAACTTCTCAAAGAACGACAATAATCGGAAAGAGGCAGTTGTATCTATCCACATGTTTTCTTTACCCCGTATAAGCGAGAACGGTACGGACTAGATTTGCAGGTAGTGCGTTATTGATGAGAACAATAGACGGACTCCCAAGCCATAAGGAACGCATTACAAAGAAAAACCTTCAACCTGAGGGTTTTTATCATTATGCAGAAATTACGCTGTCACTAGCTTGTGAAATCGATTCTCTAATTCAACATGCGAAACCAATTGAAGTCACGCAGTCACCTCAACAAGAGTGTAACCGCCGAAGTAACTCGTGGTGTCTCCTAGGTCTTACATAGAGGAGATTACGAAATCTCTTGATGTTTACCTGCCCGTTTCAAACGTATCGAGAACGTAACCGAATGCAACCAATCAAATTACTCGATAGTTGAGGGCAATTTTCTCAACTCAGGAGCAATATGCTTTGCGAACAGTTCCTGTGATTTCCACCCTTTCTCTGGCGGATCCCAGTCATGAGTCAACTGTAACAAAGTACCAAATCCGCCCACTGCGTCATATACGTCTTTTATTTTACTCAGGCAATAATCAGGGTCGCCGATGATCCAACGGTTATCCATCATGTATTCGACGTTGATCGCGTCATCTGGAAAGCTAGGGTCCGGTTTAAGTCGATCGAAAAAGCCAGTTGTTTTGAACAAAGGGAAGAAATACTCTTCGTACGTCCTCGCTAACCCACACTCCATTACATCTTGACGTGCTTGTTTAGTCGTCTCAGCGACATATATATCTAAGCAAATCCTCCAATCAGACCGGTCTGGTGTTATCCCAGACTTAGCAGCACCCTTGGAGTACGCTTCCCAGTGAGAGGGAATTTGAGGGGTTGAAAGAATACTAGTAGTCAGAGGTATCCAGCCGTGCTCTCCTGCCCATTCCATGGTGGAAGAACTAGGGCTGCTCCCTGCCACGGCAATAGGAGGATGAGGATTGGTGTAAGGTTTCATCCATAGTCCCAAGCTACCTTCAGAGATTGGGGTGGGTGATTTTACACTGATAAATTCTCCTTGATAATCCAGCGGTCCATCAGCCCCCCAGATCTTCAATACCGCGTCCAAGACTTCAGCTGCTCGAGCATGTCGGTTGTCTTCTGCAATTCCAAAAAACTCGTATTCCGTAGGAACTCCTCCGGTACCAACTCCAAAGAATAACCTTCCTTCTGCTAGGTAGTCGAGCATCGCAATGCGGTGCGCTAAATCTTTCGGATCGTGAAGTTGAAGAAGCACAACCCCCGTACCAAGTTTGATGTTTTCGGTCAGCCCCAACGCCTTGGATATAAACAGGTCAGGAGCCGGAAGGTTTTCCCACGGGATGGTGAAATGCTCTCCGACCCAAGCTTCGTCGAAACCAAGTCTGTCTCCCCTAATGATAGTTTCCATATCTTCCTTGATAGTCCGACTCAGACCTTTCTCAGGATGATGAACTGGCATCATGAATAGACCGACATTCATACGATTCTTCTCCAAGAGCTTACTAGGATCGAGGCCTTTATGAACGTCATCCTAGTATCGCTAACAGTTAGCGTCAACTCGAGCAACACCAGCATCCGCCTCCAATCATCGAAGAGCATTCGCAGATATCACAAGGAATTAACGTTACCCAACGATGGCCGCCAGCCATTACGGGTGCGCTCGATCTCGTTAGGGTTACCATGCGTAGTAGAACTATGGTCACTTTCTTATGCGAAAGCGCCATAAAGGGTAGCAAAAGCCCCAGTTATCATTAAGTCACAAGCTACTGTCCCAGCTTATCCAACGTTCGTAGAGATTCCTTACAGCAATCATTGGTGGCTTATCAACCCTTCATCCATCATCGCGGTGATCGTTCCATCAAACGCCTCAAGACTCTTGTCTATATCAGCTTCTGTATGTACTCCAGACAATACACCGCTAGTGCGCGACATAAGGTCTACACCTCTTACTTGAAGGCCTTGTCGAAAGTTCGTCTGGACCTCAGGCGGTGCACTCTTCAAGCTACGTGCGTCCAAATCATCAATCGATTTGGCCCCAAAATATATATGAAACGTAGACGATTCACCGTACACACAAGCATTCACCTCATACTTGTCAACGATGTTTCTTAGTCCTGTCCGGAGTCTTTCAGCCATTGCGTCTGCCTTAAGCTGCATTTCACCCGTCCCAACGATGTTGAGCGCAGCAACACCAGTAGCCGCGCAGTAAGGATTCGCGTTAAACGTGCCGCCATGATAAACACGCTCGAACCGATCGTGGTGAGCATCACCGGTCTGTTCCATCACTGCCATAATATGTTCTCGACCTGCCACGGCCCCACCTGGTAGTCCACCCGTAAGAATCTTCGCCAGAGTGCTTAGGTCTGGTTCTATACCCAATAATTCCTGTAGCCCTCCCGGACTCCAGCGAAAACCGGTGATAACCTCGTCCAGAATCATCACTACCCCATATTTTTGCGTGAGATCCCGAACTCCTTTTACGAACCCTTCTGCCAACGGAACCGTCCCGTATGAAGCACCTGATCCCTCTGTGATGACTCCAGCTATGTCGTTCCGGGATGCCAGAGTCCTCTCAAGAGCGTCTAAGTCCGGAGGTAGGACGATCACAGAATCGATGGCGCCTTGAGGTACTCCAGTCGACGCAGGCACATCGAAAGGCGAGAGGTTGCCTGGCATAACATAGTCATGCCAGCCATGATAGTGCGATTCCCACCGAACAATTACATCTTTTTTGGAATAAGCACGGGCTATTCGAATAGCAAGGCTCGTCGACTCAGCGCCAGATCCGACGAACCTGACTTTGTCAGCAGACGGTATCAAATCACAAACCCTTTCACCCCACTCTAGAACCTTTTCGACTGGCGACCCATAATGCGATCCAGACGGAGCAGCTCGCAACAATGCTTCAACCACATCCGGGTGCGAATGACCCAATAACAGCGATGCGGAACCGAGACCGTAATCAATGTATTCGTTGCCGTCGACGTCCCATTTGCGAGCCCCGAGGCCCCGCTCTATCGTTATTGGGAAAGGATCGGCGACATAGCCATCGTGCCCGCCTCCTCCAGAAGGAAAGATCTCTTTAAACTTAGGGAAGAGCAAAGCTGATTTAGGATTCTTACGGATATAACTCTCTCTAATGGACTCCGACATGAAACCCTCCTTCTATTGGGTGATTGATAGGACTTGGAACCATGTACAAAATTTGCACCGGTTAATCTGATGACCAATCTAACTGATAACCAGCTGCAGCCTACGAATACATGACTCATTTCGTATAATAATACTAAATATTAGCTATAATATGCGAACCTTGCATTTAAATCTGGCGCAATCGTGGTGGGCGCTTTATCAGGAAAAAACAAACGCTAGCTGCAGCCGCTCCTGCAACGGCTGGCATAAGTGCTAAGTCAAAATTCCCGTAATGATCGTAAGCCCAACCCGCAAATACTGGCATCGCTATCATTACCCAACTGTGTGAAAAAGTAATGATACCCCTTAAGCTCGCGAATTTTTCCCGTCCGTAATATTCACCTAAAGCTGCCCATACTATAATTCCTGCTCCATCTCCCAAGCCTTCAAACACTATGAAAATAATCAACAGGAAGAACGTTCCATCGTTCCATGACCCAAAAAATAAACAGAGAAAACCCAAAGCTTCTATGGCCAGTGTGGCTCCAAGTATCCATGATTTCGGCCATTTGTCACCGAAATATCCTAGAGTCATCCGTGATACGAAATTGATGCCGAACATGGCTCCAGTCAGATTCGCAGCCATCTGGAGACCCACACCTTTGCTCTGGAGAATCGGTATCAAGCTCACGAGGATCCCGATAGTCGCGAGCTGCCTAAGGCCCGCGCCTGTGAGTAACAACCAATATGTCCGGGTCCGTAGTGCTTCTTTGACGGTATAGTCACGTTCTTCAACGTTTCTATTCGCCGCGGTATTACTATGCGTTTGAATGAGAACCGGCCTGTCGTCCCCATCTGGACGTAGGCCTATATCCTCTGGTCGATTTTTAAACAGGATCGTGAATGGGAGGATTCCGACCAGATATGCGAATCCTGCACCCGTGATTGCCCAACGCCAGCTTAGGTTTAGAATCACCAGAGACATGATTGGAACTAGTATCAGACCGCCTAACGACGCGACCGCAGCCAGCGTCGAGATAGCAAACGATCGACGGCGCCGAAACCATTGATTTATACCTGCAAACATAGCGTGCTGGAAAGCGACACTGTTACCGAGCGAAATTACCCCCAAGTACACCAGGGCAAACGACCAGTAGCTATTAACAAAACCCGCTAGTATCAGGTAACCAACCCCAGCAAGTACGATCCCCGGAACCAATAATGCTTTGTTTCCGAAGCGATCTATTGCCCATCCCGCTACTGGACCTTCTAATCCGCCTTCAGCTCTAGCGAGCGAGAAAATCAAGTTTGTCTGGGCTTGGGTGAGGCCCAGAGAATCCCGGATCGCGGGCACAAAAACCGTGAATCCTCGAAAAAATATCCCACTTGCAAAAAAGATCATCGCCGAGCAGGACAACACCATCCACCAACCATAAAAAATTCGTGGCGATGAATTTGAGGTAGCATCGTTGGTCATTTCAATTAATTAAATCCAGAATTATCTAAGCACTATCAATTCCGCTGTTAAGAAAATATAACTTTACGGTTTCCGGTGTTTAGCGCTATGTATCAATGGTTACAGAGGACACTAAACGAAAGCGGATGAGTGCAAATTTCATGATGGAGCATGTCAGACATCAAACCCAACCGTGTCCTTAAACCGTTCCATCTCCAATATATGTTCACTCGCAGTCTTTAACCCCCTCCAGCGATTCTCTACAGACAGGTAGCGCGTTCCCAACTTTTTCCAAGCGACCGCTTCATCCATCCATTTCTCTGGACCACCATTACCAGTTCGAAGACGTCCATCAATTCCGATGGATCCTTGGTCTCGCCGATATTCTTTTGCAAAATCATTGACTCGTTCTATGATCGCCTTTCCCTTAGTGTCCGGTTCGAAATTAGGACACCAACCGTCAGCTAATCGTGCTATTCGCTTCAAGATCTTATCGGACGGAGTCGGCGCTTCAGGACTCCCAGCGCCTAACCAAATGGGAATCGGTCGCTGGATAGGTAAAGGATTCAGTCCAGCGTGGTTTATAGTGTGCCATCGGCCATGGAAGTTAACTTCTTCTTTAGTCCATAATTCCCGGAGCACCGTAATCTGTTCGGACATTCTTGCTCCGCGGGTACGAAAATCCTCGCCTAATGCCTGGTATTCGACACTGTTCCAGCCAACTCCTATTCCCAAGCGGAGTCTGCCTCCAGACAACACGTCAACCTCTGCAGCTTGCTTCGCGACAAGTACAGTCTGCCGTTGAGGCAAAATCAGTATGCCGCTAACCAATCCGACGGTTCTAGTAATCGAAGACAAATAGCCCATCAGCGTCAACGATTCGTGAATCACAGACTTATGGTTATACGTCTGCAAGGCAGGGAAATATTTGTTGTTAGAGAATTCGTGGTGTTTCGGGTCCGCTCCCAAGACATGGTCTGCGATGAATATGTAAGAGTACCCTAATTCTTCGGCAGCTTGTGCAAAATCTTTTATCGCTGCAGGATCTGGTTCTATCTCTGTCTGAGGGAAAATAACTCCGATTTCCAAATGATGCTCCTGGTTGGATCAAGATCTTCCGAGTAGAAGGAGTTGGCAATACCCTCCTTAATCGCCCAACGTAACAGCTTCGGTCTACTAAAAAATAAAAAAGCCCCGTTTCCGACGGGGCTTTTTTATTAGATCTTCTAGCAAAAAAATAGCGCCTTCAGAGCAACTTTCTGAAAACGCTCCGCTATTGTAACGTGCACTTGGCATTTATGTCAACCGATTGAGGCTAAATGGAGTAAATGAATGGCACTAGGGTTGTTCCATTGGATCCTAATGCAAGTTCTCATTTTGAATAAAAGCGCGATAGAGTCGGGGCTTACACCGGAAACAACAATCGTCTAATCCAAAGGTCAGCCAAATTATGAGTGAGGAATCACCGAGGAGACGAAGACTCTATGATAGTATGCCTGCGTGACTCCTCCCTCTACCCAAGACAGTCTGCCGACAATGGTGTTTATAGTACTGTCTGCCTGCTTTTTCCTAGTAATGGCTGTCTCATTGATGATGGGCCCACTGCTGGTCGGTCTATCAGATGAATTCAATACATCTCTGGCAGTGGCTGGTCAGTTCGCATCTGCGAATTTCATAGGCTGGGCAATAATCGCACCGCTCGTCGGTCCGATTTCTGATTCATATGGAAGGAGGCCAATAGCGCTGATCGGGATTGGGCTTGTCACCTTAGGACTAATGGCTTCTACCTTATCCGTAAATTTTGAGACGATGTTTGCCTTCCGCATCGTGACGGGCGTGGGCTCAGGGATGCTCCCGCCCAATAGTGGAGGGGTAATATCCGATTTAGTATCACCAAAGAACCGGGGCAAATATTTTGGAAGAATGATCGGCATCAGTATCATAGGTGCTGCATTAGGTGCCCCCGCGGCAGCTGTTTTCATACAGATGGGTGGATGGCAAGGAGCATTCATTGGTTTCGGCGCATTGGCTGCCATAACCTGGATACTAGCGTGGAAATGGTACCCCAAAACCAGATCAAGCAGCGGCGACTCGATCAGTCTCATCGGGCGTTATAAACAGGTAGCGTCCAAGCCTACTTTGTGGTTCCTCTTCTCAACTAACGTATCCCAGAGAATGGTATTTACCGCTGTTCTCAGCTACCTCGCAGCCTATTTAACAGAGGAATATGGCATGAGCATCGAGGATACCGTTCTGCCTTTGGTGCTGGTAGGGCTAGGCGCAGTTGCCGGTGCGTTCATCGGAGGGGCGGTGTCCGGGCGCCCGCACCGCCTCCGCGCCACCATGTTCTGTTTCTTGGTCGGAGGGATTGCTTCAGTCGTATTGTTCTCTACAGGTATATCCGAGTGGCTCGTGATAATACTTGCGTTCGGTGTCGCTTGTTTTTTCAGTGTATGCTGGCCCATTTTGACCACTCGATTGACTGAGCTCGCAGAAACGTCGACTGCCACTGCTCTCGGATTTTGGGCCACTAGCAATCAGCTTGGGGCCATCGGAGGATCTGCCATCGGAGGATTGGCACTAGCTTTGGGAGGATTTTCGATGGTTGGAGTAGCCTGCTTAATCGCAGCCGTCTTAGCCACAACAATTCTAGTTTTAAAAGTCCCCGAATCCCAAGAATTCACCGAATAAATGCGGCCTGCAAGAAACAATCCAGCCTTTCAAGCGTGATCACAACAACTTTTAAGGTCAATGTTCATCTCAATAGACTTTTTAACAAGTCCGCCCGAAATGCATAATTCAGAACCCAAATCTCTCAAGACAGTTATAGAACTTCCGTCAAGTCGACCAACATTTTAGATGCGCTTCTCCACATTGAACTTTGGCATAACCTCTTTGCCAAAGCGTTCAAGCTGTTCGATCATTACCTCAATTTCGACGCCCATTCGGTTACAGCCTACGTGCATGTATTCCAAACCTGGATACTTATCTTGTATTTCCATGATCCGTTCAGTGATTGTCTCAGAAGTCCCGCAGACCCACGCGCCTGCTGCTATGGTCTCTTCCATAGTAGGGAATCCAGCAGTAGGTGCCTTTTGAGGGTCTCCCAAGGTAGCGATCATCTCTGGAGTAAAAGACCGGAAGAAACCGAGAGGCGCAAACATTTTCATATCCTCTTCCAGATATTTCCGAGATCGATCTATCGCTTCCTTCTCGGTATCAGCAATAAATGTGGGTAAACCAAGAACCAATCGACTCCCAAGCTGAACGTCCTGATAACCATGTTTGTGCAAAGTTTCGGTCCATCGTTCTATGACATCACCCGACGGACCACCAGTTACAGCACCTCCGCCTATGATAGGTTGGATGTTATTCTTGGCCATGAAATCCATCGATTTTTGGGTCGCGCTGACCATGGGCTGCCAAGTCTCAACCGGTAAATTCTTCGGACGAGGTACTAACGTAATCTCTTTTAACGTGTAACCACGATACGGAACTTCTGGAGGAATCGTATAGTGTTTACCTTTGTGAGAAAAGGACTCCTCGTGGAAGGCCTTCATCAAAACCTCGACCTGCTCTTCAAACAGTTCGCGATTGGCGTCATTATCAGAGTTGGTGCTGGGAACCCCGAACGTATCCACCTCACGGGAATGATAGCCACGGCCAACGCCAAAGATCACCCGTCCATTGGTCAGTATGTCTGCCGTGGCATAGTCCTCAGCTAGCCTGAGAGGGTGCCACATTGGATTGATATTGAAGCCGCAACCGAATTTCAGTTGCTTGGTGATGTTAGCTAGATGAACGTATAGCAACATCAAGTTTGGAATTGTCTCGTTTCCCTCGTGCTGGAAATGGTGCTCAGCCGCCCAAAAGCTATGATACCCAAGGTCATCCATAACCTTAACCATCTTTTCGATACGTTCAAAAATCGTGATCAAATGGTCATTGTCAAAACGCCGATCGTTGACCGCCGTGGCGCCGAGTCCGAGGTCACCCAGGTCAACGTGTCCAGCATATAAGCTACCGAAATTCTTGATCATGTTAAGACCCTCATATCTAGTAAACTTCTGACATTCTAATGATGGGTGAACGGATGTCAAACAGACTCTTCGATTTACCTCTTCGCTGTTGACGATAAATCTACGCAACAGTATTATCCGGCCCATACTGTTTTAAACCCTCAATATATCCTGCCAAAGGAAGAAATCATGGTGAAAAAGAAAGGTTCAGCCCTAATGGTGGTCTACGCCGACGTCGACATAGAACACGATGCTGAGTTCAATGCCTGGTACAACGAAGAACACATCCCGGAAAGGATGAGCGCACCTGGATTCTTAGATTCAGCCCGCTACCAAGCTGTTAAAGGGGGCCCGCGGTACCTAGCCGTTTACGAATTGGAATCCGCAGAAACACTGCAATCCGCCCAATACAAGCAAATGAGCCAGAACCCCACGGAATGGACTAAGCGTATGTCCCCGAACATCATCGGACGTGGCACAGTTCGGAACATCTGTACTCAGATATATCCATCCGAGACAGATCCAGACACTACTGGTCGTGGCATGGCTCCAGCGCTGCAGGTAGGCCGTATGGAAGTCCCAGTTAACATCGAAGAGAAATATAACGATTACTATGACAACTATCGGACGCCACGAAATCTAACGGTTCCCGGCTGCTTAGCAGTACGACGTTACCATGTAGTCGATGGAGCCCCCAAGTACCTGACGATGTACGAGTTTGAGCATGAAAAAGTACCTGATTCGCTAATTTGGGAACGGTATCGCACCGAGGATACAATGCACGACTACATCGGAGGACATTACAGCCATCCCCCAGGATCTCCAGGAGTCTATCGGCGCATCTTCCCAGATCGGGCCTTCTAGGGCTTACCTATCCGTCAACGCCGGCAAGCGATAAGCTTTCGCAGCAGTGTCGTGGAACAGCCAAGTCTTTTCAGTGGACGAGAATCCCTGAGTCATACGTTTAAAAGAATTCCAGATTGTTTTGTACGAGTATGAATTCTTGTCTACTGGGAAGTTGCTTTCGAACATACAGCGTTCCGGTCCGAATACCTCGATTGTATACAGATAATAAGGCGAGGTCTTTTCTACTAGTTCCTGAGAATTGGGCGGTTCTGGCTGAGTGTCCCAACCGAAACCGCTGACCCGGTTTCCGAGGCCTCCGACTTTAACCAGTACATTGGATCGTTCTGCCAATTTCGCCATATCTTTCTTCCAGACTTCATAGACCTTATCCCGATGGCCCTGATAAGGCCCAACACCTAGAGGCCGACCAATGTGATTCAGTACGAAGACACCATTCGGGAATGCGTCCACCAACTCCGTTAGCTCAGAAAGTTGAGGGTGATAGACCAAGGCGTCGAAGGAATGTCCTCTATCTATAAGTTTGCTTAAACCCTCTCGAAATTTAGTCTCGGCCATCATTCCAGGCCACCCGGACCGGTGCGATCTCAGCGGCTCATATGCGTCCCAACTGCAAGTGTGTCGCACACTTCGGAAACGCCCGCTGCTAACAGACTCCATCGCTTCTAGGACCGGCTCTACTCTCGCGCCTAAATTGAGATTGGCATACCCGACAATGCCAGTTGCCACCTTGGTCCGACCGTACAAGCCACTATCACTCTGAGCCCCGATCCCCCTGACCCATTCCGACTCGCCAATTGGACGCATCTCTTCAGGCCCTGAACTACGATACATGGCGTCGACTTCCACAAACACGGTTTGCACTATATTGTGACCTGACCCAACGTCTCTGGAGATTTCGTCAATCATGTACCGATCCCCGGGTTTGTCCCAGAGATGGTGGTGTGGATCGCAAATTGGAATACCCGGATCCAAAACGTCTTCTTGAGTCAGTTCCAACCAGGCGTCTAGTTCGGGAGGCATGTTGTCTCCTTATGGTCATGGTTACCTACGCCAGACTCTGACATACCGTATCAGGTAATCCGCAATACTCAGTTTAAACTCAAGCGAATCTATCAAGTGAACGGATTCGAGTGCCCTACATAGGCGATTCCTGAAGGATCCCGAAATACCTCTAAACTTTAACCAGTACCAAAAATTACGGTAATCTCAACTCCGCTCACACAGTCTAGATCGATCGGCAATACTTAGTTGGCTCAGCCATGCCTCATATAATTACAATCCAGCCAATTCTCTAAAGTTCTCGCCTAAAATGCGTTCCTTGCCAGAATCCGGGATCGGCAGGCTCTCGATAAACTGCGAGTCCTTCGCCATGTCGGCCAGAGGAAAGTCAGTACCGAAGCAAACTTTATCAGCACCGTGTTTGTTAATTATGGCTGCTAGTGTGCCTGTACCCACCTCTTTTAGTTCAGGTGGCCAAGTGGTATCAATAATTACGTTGTCTTTGCCAATTAATTCCCTCTCAGCTTCATCCAACATGTAAAACCCACCTAGGTGTAGGCATACAACCTTCATCTTTGGGAAGTGACGAATCATGTTCATCACCCGGTCTGGTGGTGAGTAGATGGTATCGCCGGGCTTGGTGTGGGCCCAACGTCCAGAGTGGATCTCCACCACCATGTCTTCACCTATTTCCTCATAAATAGGGAACATTTTGGGATCATCTGGGAAATATTGATTTACCATGGGATGAAGTTTTACGCCTTTGATGCCTGCCTCTCGCAGTCGGCGGATCTCCCCGGGCATGTCTTCGTAGTCTGGATGGACCGCACCGAAGGGTACTAGTTCGTCGTCCTGTATAGTAATCAGCCAATCATTAGCCACTTTAACGTGTTCCACTCGGTCCACGACACCCAGAACAACAGATTTATCTACGCCAGAAGACTGCATATGAGCCTTTATACCATCAACAGTGTTTATCCCAACGGCAGGGTAGCCGAAGGTCTCTGTCATTCCTTCTAGCACAGGTGCAGCGATGCGGTCAGGGGAGATGTGTGTATGGATATCTATACGCATGGATTACCCCAACATCTCTTCGGCCAGTTTCTCCAAGCCATTCATTACTTCTTCGGGTTCGGTAGACGGCAAACGCACAGTGGCCATAGTGGCCCCCGCATCTTCCATATCTCTTATCTCGTCGCGACTAGAAGCACCATACACCAATATTTGAATATTCTTTGGGTCGCGTCCCGCCGCATCAGCTAGTTCGTCCAAAGAAGCCCGCCCGGCCCGGACGCTCTCAGGAGTAGCGCGAACTGGCATCCACCCATCACCATAAGTAACGACGCGTTTGAAGACGTTGGAGGCAGCCCCTCCCAAAAACACGGGGGGATGAGGTTTTTGCGCCGGTTTCGGAAAGACCCTAACCTTCGGAAAGTCGTAGTACCTGCCGTGGTACTCGGCTTCGTCCTTGGTCCACATCTCCTTCATAGCCTCAACGGCTTCCCGGGCTTGGGTCCAGCGATGGTCGAAATCTCCGCCCATGATTTCGGTTTCTTCACGCAACCAACCAGTGCCAATACCGAATATGAACCGACCTCCAGAGTGATAGTCAAGCGCTGCGATCTGCTTAGCCTGAACCAGCGGATTATGTTCCGGAACCAAACAGATGCTCGTGCCCAACATAATCTTAGTAGTGGTACCTGATGCGATTGCCAATGAAACGAAAGGGTCAGCCATATCACTCATTGAAGGAGGTATGCTGCCGTCAGGAGTGCCGCCATACTTGGATTCAGTGTGGACCGGCATTACAGGGTGCTCAGCCATCCACAGAGAGTCAAATCCGAGATCTTCCGCCTTTTTGGCAAAAGCACCTATATCTCCAGTATCACTGTTCACTGCCACGTTAACCCCAACCTTCATAGCATCTCCTCCTTTCGTTTGATTCTATAAGTTAGGCCTGTAAAAAAGTGTTGCGATAGTACCATGCTCGGCACATTTTTGCTCTAACGCGATCGATTCTTGGCCGATGACCCGGGAGGTGTCGAGTACAATTAAGTTAGCGTCACTTATACTGGTAGCAATTGCGGGGAAAGATTCTATAAATGACCTTTGGGCAATCAATAGCCTCCGGCTTCCGCAGATACCTCGATTTCAAAACAAGGTCTAGCAGATCCGAGTATTGGTGGTGGACCTTGTTCTCTATGGTGGCATCTGCGGTGGCGACTATCTGCGATGAAGCTCTGTTCGGAGGAGAATCGAATCCGCTATACACCATTAACGCGCTCGTCCTGTTTATACCCGGAATAGCAGTGGCTGTTCGGCGTTTGCATGACACTGATCGATCAGGTTGGTGGTTCCTATTGGCATTTACGGTTATCGGAATATTGCTACTGATCTATTGGTACGTTCAACCAGGGACACAAGGAATGAACAGATATGGGCACGACCCATTGAGAACTATGTCAGACCCATATTCCGCAGGAACCGACCAGGTACCTACCACTTCTAAGCAATCCGAATCATGCCTAGCATGCGGCACCAAGATAGAGGCAACCGATAATTTCTGCCCTTCTTGCGGAATTAAGATCTAATGTAACTCTTAGTTTCTCATCCAGTCATAGACCTAAACCAATGTGATAAAATAATGGTCTATGCAAGAGACACAACAAGAACCCCTTCACTGGGATAGTCACCGAACCAATCTAAACCTAACTTTAATTTTCTCGTTAGTCGTAGCCGTGATCGGCATCATGGGTCAGCCATTGCTGTTCGTGATTGGTGTTGGTGTAGCCATCTACAGTTGGCTAACCACACCAAAACAATACCTGATCTATAGCGACGCGCTTGTACTTGTCTACGGTCGCCCCAGGGTTAAATCATATCCCTTCCAAGAGATCGCAAATTTAGAACTTCTAACGTTGCCGATTGGAGATCGGTTAAGAGTACGCATGGCTAACGGGCGTCGCCTGATGCTCCTGACCAAAGATACTGAAACCTTCCGAGCCCAATTGGATGAGGCGTTGGCTGCTTTCCACGGCGGACAACGAGGTACCGATTACGACCAAGAGACGAGGTCTGAGACACCTCCTCAAATCAGTAATGGGGTTCAGCCAGACGTTGAACCGACCCCACCAACCGATATTCCATCAGGTGAAGGAACCTCAAAGGACGACGAGGTACCGTACTAGCGCTCGTAGTGTTTTGCAGACAAACTAAAAACCCGGCCTTTTCGGAAGGCCGGGTTTTTAGTTTGTGGTCCAACGCAATAGCGAACAGATTATTTCAGTTCCACAACCCTGGTTACGGCCGTCGTATCACCGAAATTTCCGCAATAAAGAACGTGGTAAGGCTCAGGACCACCGGATACTGCGATCATGATGTCATCTGCCGATCGACAAGGGCATACCCTATCTCCATCCATTGCGAAACCTTCTTCATAAGTTATTACGGAGGTCTCTTTTGGAAACCTGTCCAACGGCACCTTGCATAACTCGAACAATGCTTCTTTTATCAGTTGTTTTGTGTAACCGCCAGCCGCGAATATCTGGGCGTGCCCCGGTGTGAGAATAACTAGTGGGTTGCCAGCTGCCAGGAGATAGTTATTGTCGCTGATGTCAGCCATTGCACTAGATATCATGTTCAAAAAGCTCTCCGGCTCTTTGTAGAACGTCAGGCAGTTACTCATCCCCTGAACACCTACAACGGTAACTGCGCTCTGTTCAGATGAAAGTCCTCGCTCCACATGAAGCGGATCCCAAACGCTGTCTTCCTCGTTTTCACCCATACACGATATATACTTGGCCGGGCTGCCATGCACAGCCATGTCTGTAGACCACGGCTTGGCTCCGCCAACATTAAGTAGTAATAGACGTACCGCCCTCCCGATGGTGGCATTGGCTCGGTTTCCTGGCCCCAAGCTGCCACGCCCACTATTAATCCCGATCTGCTCGCGAACTGGCCCATTAATGATTACGAGAGGTGAAACAGGGTTGGTAGTGGTCTGCAATCCATGAATGTTGAACTCGGGCTCGGTAA
>ENA-UPTF01000584-UPTF01000584.1-marine-metagenome-genome-assembly--contig:-NODE-584-length-25196-cov-3.227756_pt1 | contig 25196 bp, 21 predicted proteins | sample MGYA00238166_ERZ767019 | MGnify/ENA primary metagenome ERZ767019 (study PRJEB28930, sample SAMN06266391) | marine metagenome | isolation source: Sea water from 250 m depth | place: Atlantic Ocean | study... | reverse complement strand
GCCGAGCGTCGACTCACCACGATGCCGCCCCCGACGGCCACCACGGCGGCCGCCACCAGTGCCGGCACAGGCCCTAGGCCGACCAGGCGGACCACCGCAGCGACGGCAAGGCCCACCAAGGTGGCCGGTACCAAGGTGGGGCTAGGCAATCGGGGCATGGTTGGGGAGGGCCTCGGGAGGTTTGCGGACGGTGGACCGCTGGTAGGGCAATCGTCTGGCTGACCAGCATGCTACGCCCACGACCGGTCCTCCCGGAGTCCCCACCGGTACATCCATCGTGGGTGGCGACCGGTCAGCCGATCCGGGCCGCGGTCCGCTCCCCCACTACCTCGGCGTAGGCCTCCAGGTACCGGTCCGCCAAACGCCGCATCGAGAACTGCTCAGCCCGGGCTCGACCGCTGGCCACCAGGCGGTCGGCTAGGTCGGGATTGCGGAGCACCTTGTCGATGGCCGTGCCCAGGGCTCGTGCGTCGCCTGGTGGCACTAGGAGAGCGTCGTTACCGCCCTGGGCCACCCGGGAGTAGCCGGGGATGTCGCTGGCCACCACCGGAGTTTCACAGGCCATGCCCTCCAGGAGCACCACGCCGAACGACTCGCCGCGTAGCGACGGGGCACAGAAGACATCAGCGCCACGGATCCGCTCCGTGCGCTCCTCGTCGGAGATCCGACCCAGCCACGAGATGCGGGCGTCGCCAGCCGTTCTGGCCCGTAGGTCCCCGGTCTCCGGGCCGTCGCCGGCCACCCAGAGCCGGACGTCGGGCGGGAGGTGCGACATGGCGTCCAGCAGCACGGTCAGGCCCTTGCGGGGCTCGTGTCGCCCGATGAAGAAGACGGTCGGTCCCTCGGTGGGCCATGGAGCCACCTGGCGACTGCGCTGGACTTCGACCCCGTTGAATAGGACCTCGTACCGGCCACCCAGGGAGTGGGAGGCCATGGCCGCCGCGTCGTCGGAGACAGCGAACGACCGGTCTAAACGGCGGCTTAGCCACCGGACCGGCCGGTTCAACAGGTCGTAGGCCAGACTGCCGCCCGCTGCGTGGAAGGTCCCCACCATGGGAGAGGCGGCCAGGAAGAGGGCCGTGGTGGTTGGGCCGGGGGCCAGCGGCTCGTGCAGGTGGAGGACGTCGAACTCCTCGTCGCGCAGGGCCCGAATGGTGCGCAGGGCACAGGGGACGTCGGGGGCGATGGGGGCCATGGATCCGTTGGCAGCTGTCGGGAGGCTGTCCCCCAGGGGGGTGACGCCGGCGTCAGGGGGTGGGCCGTCGCACGGCCCGAGCACCCGGGTGGGGTGGCCGGAGGCCCGCAGCATGCGGGCCAGACCCAGTACCTGTCCCTGGACGCCTCCCGGCAGGGTCAGGCTGTAGGGGCAGATGAGGCCGATCTGCATGGCCTCGACGCTAGCCGTCCGCTCCAGGGACGGCGTCAGGCTCCGGCCCGCCGACAATCACCTGGTCCGACGGCCAGTTGGGCTGGAGCATGTGCCACTGTTCGGGGGCCCGGGCGATGAGCACCTCCATCTCACCGGCGAGATGTTGGGTGACCCGGGCCACGTCGTCACGAAATCGCCCCTGCCGTTCGGCCGGTATGGCCGGCCGTACCACACCGTGACAGCCGCCCGGGTGGTCGTAGACGGCGATGGGCAGCAGGGGAGCGCCAGTCCGCAGGGCCAGGGTGGCGAGCCCGGCGGGCAGGGTGGTCTGCTCGCCGAAGAACTCCACCTCGACGCCCGCCCCGCCCACGTGGCGGTCGCTGGGCAGGCACACGGCCCGGTTCTCGCGCAGCATGGCTAGCACCTCGGTCCCGGCGCTGGGTCCCAGACCTACCACCTTTATGCCTATCGAGGTCCGGAAGCTCCGGTACCACTCGAAGAGCTCGGGCGGTTCTAGGGCCTCGACCACGCACCCGACAGGAACCTCGTGGTGGAGGACCAACCAGTAGGCAGCCCACTCCCAGCTGCCCATGTGAGGCAGAGCCAGGATTGCTCCGTTGCCGGCTCGGAGCGCTTCGGCGATCCGCTCGTAGCCCTCCTCGCTGAATCCGTCCACGACCTGGGCGGACGTCATGGCCGGGAGGCGAAAGCTATGAAAGTAGTAGTCGGCGTAGGAGGCGAAGACCTCGTCGATGCTGCGTCGCAGCTCGGGACCGGTCGGCCCGTCGGGTCGGACCCGGCGGAGATTCCGTTCCACGATCCGTCGACGGTCGCCGTCCAGGCGGCCGACCAGGCGGCCGATGGCTCGAGCTACGGCGGCTCCCGGGCGGGCCGGGACGATGCGGGCCAGTGCCGAGGCCAGGCGGTAGCCGGCGACTATGCGCGGTGTCATCAGCCCGCGGCCCGGTCGACGGGAATCAGTGGCGCGTCGTGCGCCGTCGCGCCCCGTGACGGCGACGATCCAGGCGACGCTCCAGGCGGAGCTGGCGGCGGTCGGCCCACCGCTGCGTCGGGGTCTCCCGGTCCGAGGTGGCCTGTCGCCAGACCTTGACGAACCGCTGGACGGCGGTCACCAGGCTGAGGGCCAGCATCACCCAAAGGACGGGAATCAGGATCTCGGAGAACAGGAGCCCGAAGGCCAGGACGATGAACCGCTCGGCCCGCTCCATCAGGCCGCCCTTGGCGTCGTAGCCCAGCGACTCGGCCTTGGCCCGCTGGTACGAGATGAACAGGGCGGTGGCCATGATGGCCACCGGCAGCATCATCATGTGGTCCGACCGAACCTCGGCCAGGTGCCAGGCCACACCGCCGAACAGAAGGGCGTCGGTCAGGCGGTCAGCCACCGAATCGAAGTAGGCGCCCCGCGACGAAGAGGAATCAGCCGCCTTGGCTACCGCTCCGTCGAGGGCGTCGGGGACACCAGTGAGGACAAGCAGCAGGAAGCCGAGCCGCATCTCGCCCAGGCCGATGCACACTGACGCCGCACCGGCCATGACGATGCCGACGATGGTCACCACGTCAGCGGTAATCCCGGTGCGGTGGAGGCTGCGACCGATCGGGACCAGGCCCCGGTCTACGACGTCGCGCCAGTGGCCGTCGAGCATGGTTGGTGGTCCCTCTCTCGGTGGTTCCCACCGCCGGTCGCCTCCACGGTGGGGCGGGCGACCAGAGAAACGGGTCGTGGGCCCGATCAGCGTACCAGCGGTCGGTCACCGGGCCCGGGTGCCACCGGTGTAGTCCCAGGCCCAGGCGGGGTCAGTCCCGTCGCCGCCCCGTCACCAATGAGGTCACAAGAACGGCGAGGCCAGTCACGCCGACCGCCACGCCGATCGGAAGGCGGGCCATCCGGGCGTCGTGGCAGGGCGGCGTGTTGGCAAACACCAGCTCACCGCCGTCCGAATAGTGCACCTTGGTGGGCACCAGCACGCTGCCGCACGGATCGGAGAACTGTGATGAGACGGGGGTCAGCAGCAGCAGCAGGGCGAGGGCGACCACGAGGACACCGATGACGGCGAGAAAGCCATTGACCTTCATCGGCCGGAATATATCGTCCGTCGGACGGAGCGGCAGCAACCACCAACCGTCCTCCGGGGTCCCGGCCAGTCAGTCCCCGGGGGTCCAGTCCTCCGGGTTGGCTTCGGCGTGGGAGGCCACCACGGAACCGTCGACGCCGTCCACGAACACCAAGCCACGGCGTTCGGGAGGCGACTCGTTGGAGTACACCAGGACCCGCCACGTGGGACGGCTGCGGAGGCCGCGCCACGCCATCTGGGCCGAGGCATGGCCGACCGGGAAGCCCACCTCGCGGACGGCGGCCACCAGGGCGTCGGCCTCGTCGACCCCCAGGCTCCAACCGGCCTGGAGGTGGTAGGCGCCTAGGAGCGCCAGAGCGACGGCCCCGGCCACCAGGCCCCCGTCGACCAGTGGCGACCCGTCGGCCACCAGCACGGCCACCACGGTGGCCAGGGCCAGGGCCAGGTAGATCACTCCGGGGATGCGGCGCCGGTCGTTGTCCGGGAAGACGTACGGCCCGACCATGCCCCGGGCGTCGAGGTCGTCGGGCAGCGAGTCCCGTACCTCGGCGGCGTCAGCCTCGGCCGGGAGGTTGACGGAGAAATCAGCAGGCTCGGTCACGGCGCGACCCTACCGGTGGTCCGCTCAGGCACGGACTGCCGGTGACAGCCTTAGGCGACCGTCCCCGCCCCCTCCACTCGGGCCAGCAGGGTGGCCAGGTTGGCCGCCCGGTCGCCCTGCCCGTCCAGGGTCAGGTCGGCCAGATCCCGGCAGGGCACCACGTGGGCCTCGTGCATGGGCGCCACGGTCGCCGCGAACTGGGCCCGCACACCCTCCGGAGTCCGCCCCCGCTCCCGGACATCGCGGTCCAGCCGGCGAGCCAAGCGCACCTCGGCTGGAGCGTCGACGAACACCGATAGGTGGAGTCGCTCCCGGATGGCCGGAAAGGCCAGCACCAGGATCCCTTCCACGATGACGACCGGTCGGGGCTCCACCCGGCGAGACCGGCCGGTCCGGGTGTGGGTGGCGAAGTCGTAGACCGGGACGTCGGCTGGACGTCCGGCCAGCAGCCCGTCCAGGTGGGAGAGCAGCAGGTCGTCATCCAGGGAATCCGGATGGTCGAAGTTGACGACGGCCCGCTCCCCGGGGGTGAGGTGGGCCAGATCGTGGTAGTAATCGTCGAACGACAGCACGGTGGCCCCGTCGGGCAAAGAGCCGACCAAGCCGTTCACAAGCGTGGTCTTTCCGGCTTGACTGCCCCCCACGACGCCGACCACAGTGCTCCGCACGGGTCGGCATCCTAGGAGGGCAGCCCGTCCTGGCGCCCCCTGGGAGCCATATCAACTGGCCGGTCGGCGCCGGGGTCAGTACCGGTAGTAGTCGGCCTTGTAGGGACCGTCGACTGGTACGCCGAGATAGTCGGCCTGTTCGGCCGACAGCTCGGTGAGCTGCACCCCCAGAGCATCGAGGTGGAGTCGGGCCACCTTCTCGTCTAGGGCCCGGGGCAGGGTGACCACATCGACCCCGTAGGACTCGGCCCGGGCATGCAGCTCTATCTGGGCCAGGACCTGGTTGGAGAAGCTGGCCGACATCACGAAGCTGGGGTGCCCGGTGGCGTTACCTAGGTTCAGGAGGCGTCCCTCGGACAGCACGATCACCGAGTGGCCGTCGGGGAACACGAACTCGTCGACCTGGGGCTTGATGGTGATTCGCTGGACGTCAGACATCCGCTGCAGCCCGGCCATATCGACCTCGTTGTCGAAGTGGCCGATGTTGCCCACGATGGCCTGGTGCTTCATCCGGCCCATGTGCTCGGCGGTGATGATGTCGCGACAGCCGGTGGCCGAGATGAAGAGGTCGGCCTGGTCCAGCACCCTCTCCAGGGTGTTGACCTCGTATCCCTGCATGGCGGCCTGAAGGGCACAGATGGGATCGACCTCGGTGATGATCACTCGCGCTCCCTGGCCGCGCAGCGACTCGGCACAGCCCTTGCCTACGTCGCCGAAGCCGCACACCACGGCGGTCTTGCCACCGATCATCACGTCGGTGGCTCGGTTTATGCCGTCAATTAGCGAGTGGCGACAGCCGTAGAGGTTGTCGAACTTGGACTTGGTGACGGCATCGTTGACGTTGATAGCCGGGAACAGCAGCTCGCCGGCCTCCAGCATCTGGTACAGCCGGTGGACGCCGGTAGTGGTCTCCTCCGACACGCCTCGGACTCCCCCGGCGATGCGCGTCCACCGTTGCGGGTCGGAGGCCAGGGACTCGGTGAGGGTGGCCAGCACAACCTGCCACTCCTCGGGGTCGTCGTCGCTGGCCGTCGGCACGGCGCCCGCCGCCTCGAACTCGGACCCCTTGTGGACGAGCAGGGTGGCGTCGCCACCGTCGTCCAGGATCAGGTTGGGTCCCTCGCCGTCTGGCCACTCAAGGACCTGGCGGGTGGCCCACCAGTACTCCTCCAGCGTCTCGCCCTTCCAGGCGAATACGGGCACACCGCGCAGGTCGTCGGGTGAGCCATCGGGGCCGCACACCACGGCGGCCGCCGCGTGGTCCTGGGTAGAGAAGATGTTGCAACTGGCCCACCGGACCTGGGCACCCAGGACGACCAGGGTCTCGATGAGGACGGCGGTCTGCACGGTCATGTGCAGCGACCCGGCGATGCGGGCGCCGGCCAGGGGCTGCTGGTCGGCGAACTCGGCCCGGAGGGCCATGAGGCCCGGCATCTCGTGCTCGGCGAGGCGAATCTCGTTGCGCCCGAAGCCGTGGAGCGCCAGGTCGGCGACCCGGTGGTCCTCGGCGAGCGGCGGGGTGGTGGACATGACGACTCCTCTTCGCACCCGGGGGGTGCCTTCGTGGCTCCGGACAGACCGGACGGGTTCTCGGAACCGGGCTGGGGTCGTCTGACACCGTTCAGGCAGCCACGGACCCCCGATGCTATCGCCGGTCCGCCGGCTGGTAGCGCCCCACTCCGTGGGACCGTTCAGCCTCCCGCTGAGACCCGGTAAGCCACCCCGTCCACGGCCAGCCGGTAGGGGCCGTCGTCTACCGGTATCCAAGCCGCCTCGCCGGGGGCCAGCTCCAAGCCGTCATCGACCGTCGCCGTGCCCTCGACGGCCACTACGACGTCCGGACCGGTCCGCTCCCCGACCTCGACATCCAGGTCGCCGGCCACCCGCCAGACGGCGAAGTCGTCGACCGGCACCTCATAGCGGTGCGCCCCGTCGCCCGGCCATTGGACGGTGGGTACTGCGGCCCCGTCGACCACCTCGGCCAACACCTCCGGGGAGACGTGCTTCGCGGTAAAGCCGCCGCGGACCACGTTGTCGCACGGGGTCATCACCTCTAGCGCCACGCCGTCGAGGTAGGCGTGCAGGACCCCCGGGCCGACAAAAACCGCCTGGCCCGGCTCCAACACCAGGCGGCGCATCAGTGGGACCAGGAGCAGCGCCGGGTCTTCAGGGTGATGGTCGGCGATCCGGAGCACGGCCCCGGCGGCCTGACCGACCGGCCCCGACGCCCCCTTGGCGGCCCGGGCGGCAGAAACCACCCGATCCACGTCGTCGGAACGGTCGCCAGCCAGCGCGGCGGCCACCGGGTCTTGGACGTTCGAGCCGTCGACCTCTTCGGGACCGAGCAGGTCCTGGGGCACCGACAGGGCGGCGGCCACCTCGCGCGCCTCGTCCCGCTCCCGGTACCCACAGAGGGCGTCGAAACGGGAGACGGCGCACAGCAATTCGGGCTTGGGTCCGGGGTCGGGAAAGCAGCGGTCCGGATCGTCGCGGTCAAGGCCCGCTTCCTCTTCCCGCCGGTATCCGGCGGCAGCCGTGGCGGAGTCGGGATGGGCCTGCAGCGAGAGCGGTTGGTCGGCGGCCAGGAGTTTGACGAGGAACGGAAGGTCACCGTCAGCCAGTGGGCGGCCGTCGGCCAGGGTGGCCGGCGCCGACCAGTGGCTGCCGAACCAGAGTTCGGCCTCGGGGCAACCAGACGGCTCGACGCCCCGCAGGGCGGCTAGGGCGGTCGCCGAGCCCCAGTCGTAGTGCCGGAGCCAGCCGACCAGCCGATCCACGGTTCATGCCGCCCCGGGGGTTAGTCCCCGAAGGTCGGACGGATCCCCTCGGCCTCGGCGAGGGCCAGGAGGCGGTCGTGTTCAGACTCATCCACCGCCTCGGCCTCGTCGATGAGCATCACCGGGATGCCGTCCCGCACGGCGTAGCGGCGCCGCAGGCGAGGGTTGTAGAGGGCCTCCTCGTCGGCGAACCAGAGGAGGGGGCCCTTGTCGTCCGGGCAGGCCAGAATCTCCAGCAACTTCGGGTCGAGCGTCATGACGGTCAGGTTATTGCCCTACCACGGCCTGCACCTCAGCCACCCGGACCTGGCAGGTCGCCTCGTCGGCGGCTTCCACGTTCAGGCGGAGCAGCGGCTCGGTGTTGGACGGCCGCACGTTGAACCACCAATCGCCCAGGTCCACTGTGAGACCGTCGAGGCGGTCCTGGGGCCAGTCGGCGTAATGGGCAGCCACCCGGTCGATCACCGCCGCCGGGTCTCCCATCGCAGTGTTGCGTTCGCCGGAAGCGGCGTACCGCTCGTAGGGGGCAAACAGGCCGCTCATCGGTCCGTCGAATTCCGAGAGGGCCTCCAGCACGAGGAGGGCGGCGATGAGCCCCGAGTCGGCCCGGTAGTTGTCCCGGAAGTAGTAGTGGCCGGAGTGCTCGCCGGCGAAGGCCGCCCCCTCCTCAACCATTGTCTGCTTGATGATCGAGTGGCCGACCCGGGTCCGCACGGCCCGCCCGCCGTTCTCGGTGATCACCTCGGGCACCGCCCGGGAGCAGATCAGGTTGTAGAGCACCGTGGCCCCCGGCTCGCGTTGGAGCACCCCGCTGGCCACCAAAGCGGTTGTTGTCGAGCCGGAGACCGGGCGGGCCCGCTCGTCAACCAGGAACACCCGGTCGGCGTCGCCGTCGAAGGCCAGACCCACATCAGCGCCCGTGTCCAGCACCCGGGCCTGCAGGTCGCGGAGGTTCTCGGGCTGGATCGGATCGGCCGGATGGTTGGGAAACGTGCCGTCCAACTCCGGGTAGAGCAGGTCCAGCTCGAAGGGCAGATCTGCGAAGACGGCGGGCACGACCAAGCCGCCCATGCCGTTAGCCGTGTCAGCCACCACCCGAAGGGGCCGTAGGGTCTCCACGTCAACGAAGGACCGAACGTGGTCGGCGAAGGCGGGCAGTAGGGCCCGGCTGGTGGTCGAGCCACCACCCGGGCCGTCGTCGAACCCTCCGGCCACCTCAGCGGCCATCTGGGACAACCCCGTGTCGTGGCCGACCGGACGGGCACCGGACAGGCAGAGTTTCATGCCGTTGTAGCCGGCCGGGTTGTGGCTGGCCGTCAGGATGGCTGCCGGGACGTCCAGGTGTCCGGAGGCGAAGTACACCAGGTCGGTAGAGGCCAGGCCCAGGTCGATCACGCCGAGGCCCTCGGCGACCAGGCCCCGGGTGAAGGCGGCGGCCAGCGGCACTCCGCTTGGTCGCATATCGCGTCCCAGAGCCACCCGGTCGGTGCCGGGCTCGTTCCGCCGGACCAGCCGGGCGAAGGCCCGGCCGATGGCCTCGGCCAACGGCTCGTCCAGCTCCTCCGGGACCCGGCCCCGGACGTCATAGGCCTTGAAGACGGCGTTCTGGTCGGACATCGCCGGAACGCTACCCACGGTCCCCGGACCGATCGGGGGCCGGGTAGCGGCCCTGGCGGGCCTGCTGTCGGATCCGTACTAGGTCGGTCATCAGGCGCAGCCCGTCGCTCACGGCCCGTACCGTGGTGCGTTCGGAGTTCTCGACCTCAACGGGCACCTCAGCCAGGCTGAGGCGCCACCGTTCGGCCAGGTGGAACAGCTCCACGTCGAAGGCGAACCCGTTCAGGGTGGAGGCGGCGAACAGGCGACGGGCCACGTCGGACCGGAAGGCCTTCAGGCCGCACTGGGTGTCCCGGTACTGCCCGAGCAGCAGGGCGTGGGTGGCCAAATTGACCAGCCGTCCGCCGACCTCGCGCAGGCGACCGGTCCGCACCAAGGTCCGGGTGTCGGTGTGGCGGCGGCTGCCCACCACCATGTCGAAGCCGTCCTCCACCCGGGCCACCAAGGCAGCCGCCTGAGCCGGCCCGTAGGCCAGATCGGCGTCGGTGAACACCACGGTCCGGCCGGTGGCCGCCGCTACGCCGGCCCGTACGGCCGCCCCCTTGCCCGAGTTGCGTTCCAGGCGAACCACCCGGTCGGCCCCGGCCGCCGCGGCCCGGGCCGCTGTGTCGTCCGGTGAGCCGTCGTCGACGACTACCACTTCCAGGTCGTCTGGGCCATCCAGAGCGTCTCCAAGTTCGCGGCGTACACGTCCCACAGCGTCAGCGATGCGGTCAGCCTCCCGGAAGGCGGGCAGTACCACGCTGACCCGGACGTCGCCGACCGCCGGGGGACGGGGAACGGGTCGGTCCTGTTCGCTACGGATCACCCGGAACAGGAACGCCCGGTAGGCCATGCCGCGCACGATGGCCGCCGCAGCCACGGCTACCACCTTGGCGGCCAGGTCTCGGCCCGGACCTCCCGGGGTGCCGACCAGGGCCAGGACGGCCAGGTCGACTAGCCCAGCGGCCACCACCACGGAGACGAAGACCCGTCGAATCCGGATCCACCGGGCGAAGGGGTCGTCGCGCAGGGTGACGACCCGGTGGAGGGGACGGGCCACCACGGCGGCGGCGGCCAGCGCCACGACGTCGGCGGTCACCACAGACCAGCCGCGGTCCAGCAGTGCCACGGCCAGGCCGACGTCGACCGCCGTGGCGATCAGGCCGACCACGGCGAAGCGGCGCATACGTTCCCTCACGACGGCGTCCCCGACCAGTTGAGCGAATCGCCGGAGTCGCCACCGGCCGCGACCTTTGCGTCCTCGTCCCCGTCGACAGTGACGTCGCCCGAAGGGTCGTCGCCCGTGTCCCCATCGGGGTCCGGCGGGCCGGCGGCCCGCCGCTCCACCCACCGGTCCACGAGGCGATCTCCGTCCGGCCCGAGGACCGCCGCGTCGTACCAGGGGGCCGACGGGTCGTCGGGCTCGGGCCGCCGGACCAGCACCAGCAGGGCCACCAGCCCAACGGCAGTCAGCAGCATGGCCACCACGTCGACGGTCGTCCGACCGTACGACAGGCGCACCTCCTCGTCGGTCGGGACCACGACCATCAGATTGGGCGTGGCCCGCCACGGGCCGAGGGCCCCCTCGACCTCCCAGTTGGGGAAGTACGAGGTCCGAACCAGGACGGGTACGCCGAGCCGGTCAACCCGGAACGAGACGGTGTCCACCCCGGCTTGTACGTCTCGGACGACGACGGCCGGCAAGGGTCGCCGTTCCGGCTGGTCGGTGGCTGCCACCCGCTGCCATCCGTCGGGGCCGCCCACCGTGCGTACCACGGCATCCGACCCCTGCTGGAATACCTCCACCGCCGGATCCATCCACCCGGCGTGGTCTACGTCGGAGAAGGCGGCCGGCTCGACGTCTAGCGGGACCACTAGGTCGGCCCCGTCGACGGCGAACACCGTCCACGGCCCGCTGGTGGCCAGTTCGGTCAGGTGCCGGTGGGCCCGGGCTTCGTCGACGGCCCTCTCGGAGAAGGCGGCGTAGTAGGGGACGCCAAGCTGGCGTAGGTGGTCCACCCCGGCCTCCAGGTCGAAGCCCCGGTAGGGCAGGCCCCGCTGAGCTCGGGACGGCGACTCCGAAAGCTCCGACTGGACCAGGAAGTGGTACGGGGTGGTAGTGGACGCCTCGAAGTACAGACCCTCCATGGAGCCGATGCAGCCGTCGGTCCAGTGGGGCAGGAGCATGAGAGCCATTGGCGTGCCGTAGCGGACCAGGTCGCTGTGGTACTCCCACAGCACCCGGCCGCACCCATTCTGCTCGGCGATCCCAACCAGGGTGTCGGTCAGGGCCCGCTGCTCCTCCCAGCCGCCTCCCGTGTCGTCGCCCACCCGGGCCTCGTATCCGGCAAAGTTCCACCGGACCCACGGCCGCCCCAGGTTGAGCTCTTCGCTCTCGAAGCCCAGCCACGAGTAGGTGTTACCGGACATCGAACCGGTGGGCAGGACCCGTAACGGCATCCCCAGGTAGGCCACAAGAGCCAGGGAAGCCATGACCGCTCCCCCACCGCTGACCAGGCGACCGGACCGTCCGGAGGCCGTCCGGCGAAGGCCGTCGAGCATGCGTCCGGCCAGGCGCACCACGTCGGCGACGCCGATGGCGGCCAGGAGGTAGATGCTCAGGTAGTAGGCGGGCAGGACCCGGCCGTTGTAGAGGCGGCCCTCCGGAAGGTGGACGAAGGCCAACCCTAGGAAGAGGGCCGAACCGGCTAGCACCAGGCCAAGTCGCCGGCGGAAGGCGATGGAAGCCAACAGGCCGACGGCGGCCACCACGATGGCCAGCTGCAACGGTGGGTCGTTGGTCAAGAAGTCGGCAGCCAGCTCGTCGCGGTCCAACAGGTAGGACCGGAACCGGGTCAGCTTGTGCCACGCCATGTCGTTGAGGTGGGCTCGCTGCCACCAGAACGGCAGCACCCAGAAGGCCGAGCAGAGGCCGGCCACCAGCCCGGTGGTCAGCATCCACCGCACCGATTGTCGGCCAGGCCGTAGGACGACGGCCACCGCCGAGGCCACCAGGGCGTAAAAGGCGACCAGCAGGTGGCAGAGCCCGGTTAGGGCCAGCAAGACGGCTGCTGGAGCCCGTCCCCGTCCGGTCTCCAGACCCCGGACCAGCAGGCCCAGATACACGAGGACGGCGGCCACGGCCAGGGTAAAGGCGAACTCGCCGGCCATGGTCGACATGAGATTGCCACCCATGATGTTGAACGACCGGTCGAACATGAACGGCAGGGTGGCCACCGCGGTGAGAGCCGGGCCGGGGAAGGGCAGGCCGGCCAGGCGGCCGGTAAGCCACCCGGAGACCGGCATGACCAACAGGCCGGCCACTGTGACCCACTTGAGGGCCAGGCCGTAGTGGACGGGGACCACCAACACGACCACCGTGGCCAGGAGGGCAAGGAGGGCTGGCCAGCGGGCCGGGCGACGGCGGACCACCCGCACGGCGGCCCAGCCGAGAGCCGGCAAGACCACGGCCAGCAGCGGTGTGGCCAGGCCGACGTCCAAGGCCACCACGAACAGCATGGGGACCACCATGTAGAAGTGGTAGGCGGGGAAACCGGCGTACCAGTCGGGGGTCCAGCCGCTGAGGCGGAACCGGGGCAGCAACTCGTCGCGGAGGAAGGCCGGCCCCCAGACGTGGGCGCCCAGATCGCCACCAGTGGGAGTGGTGTCGGTGAACAGCACGCCGTCGGGGTTGACCACCCACAGCACGAACAGGACGCTGCCAGTGACCAGGAGGCCGGTCACCCAGGCGGTGAACGGGACCCGACGCAGGAAGGCCACCAGCGGGCCGGCCAACTCGGCCGCCTCGGGGGACCCGGCGGGGGTCGGTTCGATGACCGGCTCCCCGGGGGCCGGACCGGGGCCGCCCATCAGCCGCCCACGCCGACTAGCAGCATGGTGACGGCCACAGCGTTGAAGCCGAGGTGGGCCCAGACGGCCCGGCCCAGGCGGCCGTCACGCTGGACCAGCCATCCGCAGACCAGGCCGATAGTCACCAGGGCCGGGAACTGGAGGGGCTGCAGGTGGGCGAACCCGAACACCACGGCCGAGACCACCAGGGCGACCCGAGGTCGCATCCGGGCCTCGAAGGCCCGGAGAGCCAGCCCACGGAAGAAAACCTCCTCGACGATCGGGGCGCCGATCACGACAGAGAGCACGAGAAGCAGGATGCCGCCCAGGCCGTCGGCCTTGTCGGTCAGCTCGCGGGCCGGCGCCGAGATGTCCAGGTCGTCATCCAGCAGGAGCAGCGGCAGATAGATGACCGGCACGACGAACATCTGGCAGACGACACCGACCCACAGCCCTCCCCACACGTCCCGGGCCCTGGCCCCCCAGCCCAGGTCGGACCAGCGCACCCCCCGCACGACCACCAGCCACAGCGGAACGCCCAGCAGGCCCACCCACAGGGCGGCCTGCATCACGGCGACCATGGACAACGGCAGCACCTCGTCCACCTCGTAGTCGCCGAGGGTGAAGATCAGCCCGGCCACCACCACGCTGGCCACCATCCCGATGACGACGCCAGCCACCACGTGGCCGATACCCCAGGCCCGGCCGGGTTCGGCCTCCTCGACGGGCTGGTCCTCCATCCAACGAACCCTAGCGACGGCTCCAACAGCCGCCCCGGTCGCCCAGCCGGGGTCGATCTGAGACGCCTCTCCCGTACGATGAAGGTATGGTGGAACGCCCCGACAAGCGCGCTGGACGGCGCCCCGAGCGTCCGGACCAGTCCGATCGCTGGCCCCCGACGGGTGCCCGACCGGGCCGCAACCAGGGCTGGCCCCGCTGGGGAATATGGATGGTTATGGGCCTGATCGCCGCCGCCCTGTTCTTCCCCAGCTTCCTGCCCTCTGACCAGATCGACGAGGTGGCCTACGACCGGTTCCTGGACCGGGTGGCGGTCGGCGAGGTGGCCGAGATCCTGGTCGACAACCAGACGGGTCGCATCGAGTTCACCGACGCGGAGGGCGCCACCTACGCCACCACCGGCCCCCTGGAACTCTCGATAGACGACCGGAGGCTGCTGGCCGACAGCGGCGCTGCGGTGCGCTTCGAAACGCCACAGCCCGGCTTCCTCCAGACGTGGCTGCCCCTGCTGCTCCCCGTCGGGCTCATCATCTTGTTCTTCGTGTGGATCAACCGCCGGGCCCAGGGCCAGATGAGCGGGATGATGTCCATCGGCCGGTCACGGGCCAAGACCTACACCACCGAGCGTCCGGACACGACGTTCGATGACGTGGCCGGCTACGCCGGGGTGAAGCAGGAAATCCGCGAGGTAGTGGACTTCCTGAAGGACACCGAGAAGTTCGCCGAGATCGGCGCCCGGGTCCCCAAGGGGGTGCTGCTGGTCGGCCCTCCGGGCACCGGCAAGACGCTCATCGCCCGGGCGGTGGCTGGCGAGGCCGGCGTGCCGTTCATGTCGGTCACCGGGTCGGACTTCATGGAGATGTTCGTCGGAGTGGGCGCCAGCCGGGTCCGCGACCTGTTCGAGTCGGCCCGCAAGATGGGCCGGGCCATCATCTTCATCGACGAGGTCGACTCGGTTGGACGCAAGCGAGGCGCCGGCCTGGGAGGCGGCCACGACGAACGGGAGCAGACCCTGAACCAGATGCTGTCCGAGATGGACGGATTCGAGGACAGCGGCGGCATCGTGATGCTGGCGGCCACCAACCGGCCCGACATCCTGGACCCGGCCCTGCTGCGTCCCGGCCGCTTCGACCGCCAGGTCGTGGTGCCGCTGCCCGAGTTGGACGACCGGCGGCAGATCCTGGACGTGCACGTCAAAGGTAAGCGAGTGGACGACGACGTGGACCTGGACCTGGTGGCCCGGGGCACGCCCGGCATGAGCGGTGCCGACCTGGCCAACCTGGTCAACGAGGCGGCCCTGATCGCCGTGCGAAACGGCGAGGACAGCATCCGGGCCGACCACTTCGAGTCGGCCCGTGACCGCACCCTCATGGGCCAAAAGCGCGAGTCGATGGCCCTTACCCCAGACGAGAAGGAGGCCATCGCCTACCACGAGGCGGGCCACGCCCTTTGCGCCGCCGTGCTCCCGACGGCCGACCCGCTCCACAAGGTGACGATCATCCCCAGCGGCATGGCCCTCGGCGTGACTATGCAGTTGCCGGAAGAAGAGCGCCACATCCACCGACAGGACTACCTGGAGGACTCGCTGGTCGTGATGATGGGTGGGCGCATGGCCGAGGATCTGGTGTTCGGCGTGGGCTCCACGGGGGCCAGCAACGACCTGGTGCGGGCCACCGAGATCGCCCGGAAGATGGTCCGGGAGTGGGGCATGAGCGACCGGGTCGGCCCCATGGCGTGGGGCAGCCAGGGACAGGTGTTCCTAGGCGATGACCTGTTGCACACCCGGGACTACAGCGACGACACGGCCCGGGTCATCGACGAGGAGGTCCAGCGGATCCTCACCGACCAGGAAGACCGCTGCCGCAAGCTGCTCACCGACCACCGGAACGCCCTCGACCTGATCGCTAGGTCGCTGCTGGAACACGAGACGATCAGCGGCGACGAGGTCGGACGCCTAGTCAAGGTGGCGGCCGCCCCCGGATCCACGCCGGCCCCGGTCGAGGATCCGACCACCGTCGACTGACCGGTCCTCCCGTGGACCGCCTGCTCGTCCTCGTCGTAGTGGCCGCCGCGGCAGCGACCCTGGCCTATCTGGTTCAGCGGCGACGCCCCGACGCCCCGATCCGCACTGGTTGGACAGTCCCCGAGCAGTTGGACCGCCGGGACTTCGCCCGTCCCGATGCCCGATGGCTGGTGGCTGTCTTCACCTCGGCGTCGTGTGACAGTTGCGCCGCGGTGGTCGACGTGGCCGAGCCACTGGCCAGCGCCGCCGTGGCCGTCGACGTAGTGGAGGTCGACGAGAGGCGCGAGGTGCACGACCGTTACGCGGTGGACGCTGTCCCTATGGTCTTGCTGGTCGACACTCTCGGCGTGGTGCGCGACCACCACCTGGGGCCAGTGTCGGCCACCCACCTCTGGGGGAGCCTGGCCGAACTGAGGGAACCCGGCTCCACACCCGACGGATGCGACGCCGGCCACTGAGCTAACCCGGTCAGCGGTCGGGCCACCCCTCGGTGCCGGCCACCGCCACGGCCTGCCCGGCCGTCGACCCGAACCCTGACGCCTCCCGCACCGACGCCACCACAGGGGCTGTGGACTCCACGGCCAGCACGACCGGCGCTCCGGCGCCCAGGTCGAACGCCACCTGGGAACCCGGGTTCAGCTCGACAACGGTGGGCAGGCCATCAGGGGCCTGGCCGGCCAGCACCTTGACCTCCAGGGTGGCGATGCCGCTGCCCGACGGATTGGCCACGGCCAGCACGTCGTCGGAGCTGGCAAACCGCTCCCCGAGGTCCACCACCCAGCCCCGGGCCGCCACCCCGGTGGCCGGTCGGACGGCCAGATCGGGTGGAACGACGTCGTCCGGACCACCTGGCCCCCGCCGGACCAGGGAAGCGGCCAATGGTCGACCGTCCAGGGAGCGCACCTCGATGCCGAACGGGCCCACGCCGTCCAGGCGACCGTCTCCCAGGTTGACCACGTGACGCTGGCCGGCCCGTAGCACCACCGGCCACGGTTCCACGAATCCGTCGGCCGGTGAGGTCCGGGCCACCACCTCGAGCTCCACGGTCTCGAAGCCCGGGTTCAGAACCACTACGGCCAGGTCGCCGGCCGGTCCGGCGCCGGGCACGAAGAGACGGTCGGCGACGTCGGGCGTTCCGGGCGCCAGGTCCAGCCCTCGCAGGCCTGTCGGTCCCCGGCCGTCGGACAGCTGGAGACGCGCAGCGACCAACTGCCCGACCCGTACGTCGACCACGGCCGAAACCACGGCCGAGTCGGCGATACGAGCCGACACGTCGTATGCCACCACCGACCGACCGGGCACCACCAGGCCCTGCGAGTCCAGGGTCTCCCGACGACCGATGTCACCCACGAACCGCAGGTCAGCAACCGCGGAGGCCGGGAACGGGTTGTGCAGAAGCAGCCAGGTCCGGTTCCCAGGGCGGGCCGTGGTCGACCACGGCACCAGCCAGGAGTCCGACGTACGGGTCAGGCAGGGCCGCTGGTCGACGCCGTCCCCCTCGACGCGCTGGCCAACCACCACCGCCCCTCCAGGGACCTCGACGGTCACCGCAGCGAAGGCCGAACCTGGGACAAACCGGCCAGGGCGGATCTCCAGGCGGTCACCGGCGTCCAGCCGGAAAGCCCGTTCCACAGCCCGCCCACGGTCGTCGACCACGATCACCCGCCCATCGGTGGGACCGGCCGAGATGCTGGCCATCTCGACTACCCGGTGGTCCACCCCGTCAAGAGCGGTGGTCGGCCCGAGGCAGAACCACAGGTCGGAGGACTCCCCGGCCAACGCCATGGCCGAGGGGGCCGCCGTGGGACGATCGTCCCGCCGTTCCTCCGGGTCGGCCACGGCCAGAGCCGAGGAGCCGAGCAGGAGGGCGACCAACACCACGAGGGCCGGCATGCGGTGGGCGTTCACCGCCGGACCTCCCGGGCCGTGCGGGCCCAGCTGGCCAGCAGCAAGACCACTCCGAACAGGGCAACCTGAACGGCCCGCCGGCCGGTCGATCCGTCGTCGTCCAGGACCAAAAGGCCCACCGAGTCGCGGGCCACCCGCACCGACGGGTGGTCCGCCACGGCCCCGGGCTCGTCCGGATCGACCAGGGGCTGGCCTACCCCGTCGACGACGAACTCCCACGAGCGGTCGGGGCCCACGGCCCATCGCAGAGCCCCGTCAGCCGACGCCGTCACCACCCGCTGGTCGAGGGCCTGTCGGGTCACCACCACCGGCACGGCCTGGCGGTTGCGGTCGCGGACCACGGCCAGCGGTGCCTCGACGGCCAAGTTGCGGTACACGGTGACGGCCCGGTTCAGCCCCTCCATGCGTTCCAGGTCCAGCTGGCGAGACAGGGCACCGACCAGGCGGTCGGGAACCATCACCTCGACCCCTGGTTGGGGAACCGGCACGGCCCGGTCGACGAGCACCACCCAGCCCACGCCCCACAGGCCCAGGCGGGCCCCCAGGCGACTGGTGTCACCATCCATGGCGTCGTCCACGGCCATCCGGATGGCCTCCATGCCCTCGGTCGGCTCCAGAGGCCACTGGTCGCCCAGATCGGGGCGGCCGTCGGTGACGGCCAAGGCCAGAACGCCGGCGAAGGCCGGGCTGTCGGACAGGGGGATGCCGACCGCTGGGAGCACCGAGGGTGCCCCCAGCCACACGGCACGGGGGACGCCGCCGTGGACAGTCTCGGCGTCGACCGGGCTCCGGGAGATGAACGGAACGGCCGACCGGAGGTCGTCGCGGGCCGTCCCCCACGCCCCGTCGATCGATCCGGCCAGCACGGGCAGCACCGCGACGGCCAGCGAGAGGCCCACCAGGCCGACCGCTGCCTGACGTACCCAACGCTCCGACCGGGCCGAAGCCCCCTCCCCCAGCAGGTCGGTGCCGAGGGAGGCCACGCCGACCGCGGCGGCCCACGCCAGGCCGACAGCCGCCGGGGCCAGGAGGATCCCGGGTTCGGGGGTCGGTCCGTCCCACCAGCCCTGGTCAACCACCCAGACGGTGGACCACGAGGCAGCCACCACGAACCACGCCCGGATGGCGAGCGCCAGGTGGCGTCCTCGAGCCACCAGCAGGGCCAGGGCGGGCACCACCAGCAGGGCCAGGCCGAGGCGACCCAGCCCGAAGTCGCCGGTCTCCAGGCGCAACATGGCGTCAGTGCCCAGCCCGTGCACTGGCCATGAGGTCGGCTCGACCAGGGAGTCGACTGTCCGGTCCCCCAGCAAGGTGGCCAGCAGCGGGAAGTGGAGAAGGGCGGCCACGGCGACCCCACCCGCCCCCACGATGGCCAGGCGGGCCAGGCCAGCCAGGCTGCCGGCTAGGCCCGTACCTACCACCAGGCCGACCATCACCATTCCCACCGGCACCACGAGTGCCGGCTCGACAACGACTGCGGCGGCCAGCGCCAGGCCGGTGACCAGGACGTCAGACCACAGGCTCCGGAGGCGGGTCCCTGGGCCGGGGTCCCCTCCTCGGCTGCCGTAGGGGGCTACGCCTTGGGCCCCGACCAGCCGGCGGACCAGCCAAGGCACGGCGGCGTAGGCCGCCAGAGGCCCGATGCGACCGGCCCGGAGGGCGTCGTAGGGCAAAGGGACGGACAGGTAGACGAGCACGGCAACGGCCCGGGACCGTCCGCCGCCCACCGGTCGGACCAGGCGCCACATGCCGACGGCTCCTATCGGCAGGGCGGCCAACACCACGAGGGTCCACAGCAGGCCGGTAGCCCACGGCCAGGGACCGTCGGCCAGACCCAGGAGGGCCAGGCCGTCCGGACCGACCACGGTGGTGCCGGTCCCGGTGGGCCGCCAGCCCAGCCACCACGACCGAACCAGGTCGGTCGGGTCGGTAGGCAGGGGCTGGAAACGTCCTACGGCGGGGAGACCGTCGCGGAACAGTGCACGCGACCCGAAGCCGAGGACGGCCGCCGAGACCATGAGGGCCAGGCCGCCGGGCCCCAGCAGCATCGACCACAGGCGGTGGAGGCGGAGCTGAGCCGGCGACCGGTCGTCGGTCCCGGTGAGGGCCCGGCCGGTCACCACCCGTCGGAAGGCCCGGTGAGGCACCTCCAAGCGCGCCAAATAGGCCTCGACGGCTGGTTCAGGGGCGGGCAGACGGCGGCGACGCCGGCCAGCCGACGACAGCCGCCGGAGGTTCCATGGCCAGGCGCTAAGCAGCGCCCGGGAGTAACGGAAGCGGCCGGTCAGCGCCCCGTAGAGCACCCCGACCACGGTGGCGCCCAGGATGCCCAGTGCCGCGGTGGCCGCCCGGGCCGGGCGGTGGCAGACCAGTACTCGGCGGAGGCGGTGACGGGCCCGGCGGGAGAATGCCGAGCGTTCGGTGGCCCGGTCCCCCACCAGCTCCAGGCGGTGGGCCACGGCGGTCGGCGCCGTGGATACCGAAGCGCCAACCAGGTGGGCCCGCCAGCAAAGCTCCAGCACGGCGTCACCGTCCACCACCTCGGGGTCGAGACCGCCGAGGGCCTCGTAGAGATCGGTCCGGACCAGGACCGCCCCGGAGGCCACCGACAGGACGTCACGTCGGGTGTCGTACTGGCCCTGGTCGACCTCACCCGGTTCCACGAGCGGCACCCGGGTTCCGAACCGGTCGACCGATGCCCCGAGGTCGTCTAAAGACCGACTCTCTCCGGGACCCAGCACCTTGGCGCCCACAATCCCCAGGTTGGCCTCGACGGCTCGCTCCACCATGCGCCGTACCGCGGTGTCGTTGGCCACCACGTCGTCTCCCAGGATGAGCAGGAACCGGGGCGGTGGCCCACTGGTCCGGGCCGTCAGGCCGGCCGCGACCGAAGCACCCAAGCCGGGTGTCCCATCCAGCACGGCGATGGTGGAACCGGGCAGGAACCGGCCGACGCCCTCCACCACCTGGTCGTGGCCGGCGGCGGGCCCGGCGTCGACGACAAGGACCTCTAGGCGGGCATGGTCCTGGGCGGCCAACGAGGCCAGGACGGCTTCCAGGGCAGGCCCGGGGCCCCGGGCCACCACCACGGCCAGCACTGACGCCGTACCCGGCCGGGGCGCCGATTCGACCGGCATCCCGCCACTCTTCGGCTGGTCGGAGGCGGCGTCCACGGACACCGGACCCTAGTCCCGGGCACCAGAACCCGAGGCTCGGCCTCCGCCCTTCACCACCTAGGGTGCGCCGGTGGCCCACCCCCCGTTCTGGCGGCCGTCCGGCCGCCCCCCTACCCGCCCGTGAGGGCCCTGGTGACCGGCGCGGCCGGGTTCGTGGGGAGGCACCTGACCGCCCATCTGGCGGCCTGCGGAGACGACGTGGTGGGCACCGACCGCTCCGAGGGCGGCCCCGACCTGTTGAATCCGACGGGGTTGGCCCGACTGGTGGCCGAGGTCGACCCGGAGGTGGTGTTCCACCTGGCCGGGCAGGCCGACGTGGGCGGCTCGTGGGAGGCCCCGGCTGACACGCTGCGGGTGAACGCCGAGGGGACCCTCCACCTCTTGGAAGCCGTCCGGTCAGCCGGCGGCGCCCGGGTGGTCACAGTGACCAGCGCCGACGTCTACGGCGTCGTTCGGCCCGAGGACCTTCCGTTGAACGAGACGGCCCCGCTACGCCCGGTGTCGCCATACGCGGCCAGCAAGGCGGCAGCTGACCTACTGGCCCTGCAGGCCTACCTGGGCCACGGAATGGACGTGGTGCGGGTCCGCTCGTTCAACCACCTGGGCCCTGGCCAGGACGACCGGTTCGTCTGCTCGGCCCTGGCGGCGCGGATCGCTGCCGCCGAAGCGGGCCGGGGCGACGAGGTGCGGGTCGGGAACCTGGCGGCCCGCCGTGACTTCACCGACGTGCGCGATGTAGTTCGGGCCTACCGGTGCCTGGCCATCGACGGTCGGGGCGGGGCGGCCTACAACGTGTGCACGGGCACGTCGGTGGCCGTGAGCGAGGTGGCCGAACGGCTGGTGGGCCTGGCCACCCGGCCACTGCACCTCGTCGACGACCCGGCCCTCCACCGACCGGTGGACGTCCCCGACCTGCGGGGCGACCCGACGGTGCTGCGGGCTGACACCGGTTGGGAACCCGAGGTGGCACTGGACGACACGCTGGCCGACCTGCTGGCCGACTGGCGACGGCGCCTTCCGGACGTCATCCCGGCAGACTGGACTCCATGACCCGCCGTGCTCTGATTACCGGCATCACCGGCCAGGACGGCTCGTACCTGGCTGAGTTCTTGCTGGACAAGGGCTACGAGGTAGTCGGTATGGTGCGCCGCAGCTCGACGGTCAACTACGAGCGCATCGCCCACCTGATGGACAGTGTCCAGTTCCATTCCGGCGACCTGCTGGACCAACTGTCCATGGTGGAGGCCCTCCAGGAACACCGGCCTGACGAGGTCTACAACCTGGCCGCCCAGTCGTTCGTCCAGACGTCGTTCGGTCAGCCGGTGCTGACCGGCGAGACGACGGGCCTCGGCGTGACCCGCCTGCTGGACGCCGTCCGGCTGGTCGACCCGGAGATCCGCTTCTACCAGGCCAGTTCCAGCGAGATGTTCGGGAAGGTCCGCGAGGTCCCGCAGAACGAGGACACCCCGTTCCATCCCCGCAGCCCGTACGGGGTAGCGAAGGTGTACGGCCACTGGATCACCGTCAACTACCGGGAGAGCTACGGGCTACACGCCAGCTCGGGGATGATGTTCAACCACGAGAGTCCCCGCCGCGGCCTGGAGTTCGTGACCCGCAAGATCAGCCATGGGGCGGCCCAGATCGCCCTCGGCAAGGCCACCGAGCTGCGACTCGGCAACCTGGAAGCCAAGCGGGACTGGGGCTTCGCCGGCGACTACGTGGACGCCATGTGGCGGATGCTCCAGCAGGACGAGCCGGGCGACTACGTGGTGTGCACCGGCGAGACACACACCGTGCGGGAGTTTTGCGAGGCGGCGTTTGCCCGGGTGGGCCTGGACGCCGACGACCATGTGGTGGTTGACGAGCGCTTCTACCGACCGGCCGAGGTGGACCTGCTGGTGGGTGACGGCTCCCGGGCCGCCGACCGCCTGGGGTGGCGACCGACCATGTCGTTCACCGAGCTGGTCGAGACGATGGTGGACGCCGACCTGGCCCTCCTCGAGGGCCGGTTGGACCGGCTGGCCTGACCGGGTCCGATGGCCGACCGTAGAGCATCGTGATCACCGTCCTGGCTGGGGGCGTGGGGGCGGCCCGCCTGCTGCGGGGCCTGGTCCTCGCCGTGCCCGCCAACCGGGTCACGGCCGTCGTGAACACAGCCGACGACGTCGTCCTTCACGGGCTGCACGTGTCGCCCGATCTGGACACGGTCACCTACACGCTGGCCGAGGCCGGTAACCCGGAGACCGGCTGGGGTCTGGCCGAAGAGACGTGGCAGGCCATGGACGCGCTGGACCGCTTCGGAGGCCTGACGTGGTTCCGGCTTGGCGACCGGGACCTGGGTACCCACCTCTACCGGACGGGCCGTCTGGCCGAGGGGGCCGGCCTGGCCGCCGTCACCGCCGAGATCGCCCAGGCGTGGGGCCTGGAGACCACCCTGCTGCCGATGACCGAGGACCCGGTGGCCACCATGGTCACCATGGACGAGGGCGAAGGGGCCGGCGACGAGGTGGGTTTCCAGGAGTACTTCGTGCGCCTGGGGCACTCAGTGGCCGTGCGGTCGGTCCGGTTCGCCGGAGCCGACGTCGCCCGACCGGGACCCGGGGTGGTTGAGGCGCTAGCCGACGCCGACGCGGTGATCATCGCCCCGTCCAACCCGGTGGTGTCCATCGGCCCGCTGCTAGCCGTGCCGGGCATCGCCGACGCCCTGTCGGCCCGGCGAGCCGACACGGTGGCCGTGTCGCCCATCGTGGCCGGGAAGGCGTTGAAGGGTCCGGCCGACCGCCTGCTGCGCGAGCTGGGCCACGAGGCCTCGGTGGTCGGGGTGGCTCGCCTCTACCGGGACCTGGCGGCCACGCTGGTCGTGGACCGTGCCGACGCGGATCTGGTCGACGCCGTGGAGGCCGAGGGCATGGCCTGTGTGGTGACTAATACCGTCATGTCGTCGCCCGAGGTGGCCGCCGAGTTGTCGCGGCGGATCCTGGGCTGTGTGGGAGTCACAACATGACGGGGCGTATCGAGGTCCTGGCGGTGGCCGGCCTGCCCGAGGTCCGTCCGGGTGATGACCTGGCGGCACTTATCGCCGGGGCGGTCGACCTGGTCGACGGCGACGTGGTGGTGGTCACCCAGAAGGTGGTGTCCAAGGCTGAGGACCGGCTGGTCGACATCGATCCCGAGGTGGGGCACCGGCCGCTGGTGGAGCGGGAGTCGGTAAGGATCCTCCGCCGGCGGGGCGACCTGGTGATCGCCGAGACCGAACACGGCTTCGTGTGCGCCAACGCCGGGGTGGACCTGTCCAACGTGGAGGCCGGGCAGGCGGCGTTGCTGCCCGTCGACTCGGACCGGTCGGCCCGACGGATCCGCGACGCCCTGCGCCACCGGTTCTCGGTCGACGTGGCCGTGGTGGTGAGCGACACGTTCGGCCGACCGTGGCGGCGGGGGGTGACCGACGTGGCCATCGGGTGTGCCGGTCTGCGTCCGGTGGTTGACCTGCGGGGAACCACCGACGCCCTGGGCCGAGAACTGCAGGTGACTGAGGTGGCAGTGGTTGACGAGATCGCGGCGGCTGCCGAGTTGGTCATGGGCAAGGCGGCCGGGGTGCCGGTGGCCGTGGTGCGGGGCATCGACCCGGCGTGGTTCGGCGACGGGAGCGTGGTCGATGACGTGGTCCGGTCCCCCGACGAGGACCTGTTCCGCTAGCCAAGACAGGCCGTTAGGCGCTCCTGACGCCAACTATCGGGACTGAAAACGGATGGGTTGAAGGTCCCGTTAGGTCTGACCGGTCCATGGTCATTTCTTCTCGTATCGGGAGTACACATGCGGACTGCTGAACGTCGAAGAGGCTCCACAGTTCCCGCCCTGATGCTCGATACGCAGCGTGTCGGTGTCGACCACCTCGCCCCGGTCGTTGAAGCCGAGAATCTCGATCTCGTTGGCGCCGGCCACCAGGGGAATATCGTCAATGCTCCAGTCGCGAAGATCTCTGTTGGAAAAATTGACGTCCAGGTCTTCGACGAACTCACCATTCCTCGAAAGCGAAAGCGTGAAAACATCGGCCGGTGATTCCCCATCGAGATCGATGAAGGGCTCGGCTCCCTCATGGGTGATGTCGCGGCCGCTGTTGGTCGTGATCCGCAGGCGAACGGCGGGATAGCAGGCTGCGTCAACTCGACTGCGAAGGTAGTTGTTTCGACTATTGACGAAATTCGAAATGCCGCCGGTGCTGCCAACGCCGGCGCTGGCGACCCGGGACATATAGGCGCTCAGGGGAGAGTTGCCGCCGGTGTAGAAGAAGTTGTCGATCATTCCCTTGAGGATTCCGTAGTACAGACGCCTGATCCTTGGTCGATTGAAGAATCGTTTGATCTCCTGAAAGGCCGTTACCGTATAGTCCCGGTT
>ENA-UPTF01000582-UPTF01000582.1-marine-metagenome-genome-assembly--contig:-NODE-582-length-25215-cov-6.334593_pt1 | contig 25215 bp, 18 predicted proteins | sample MGYA00238166_ERZ767019 | MGnify/ENA primary metagenome ERZ767019 (study PRJEB28930, sample SAMN06266391) | marine metagenome | isolation source: Sea water from 250 m depth | place: Atlantic Ocean | study... | reverse complement strand
CTCCACGCCTTCACTGCGTCCGATCCAGTTTTGCTGCATTGAGCGCACTCTTTCAGGCCAGTCCAGTCCGTCAAAATCAAGCAGCTCATCCGCATATTTCGTAATCCGCAATTTCCACTGATTCAATTTCTTTTTTACTACCGGATTTTGGCAGCGCTCGCAGACACGGTCTTCGCCCCAAACCTGTTCCCGTGCAAGAGTAGTCTGGCAATGGTTGCAAAAATCAACCGGCGCATGTTCACGATATGCTAAATCGTTTTCCAGCATCTTCAGAAAAAACCATTGGCTCCACTTGTAATATTCAGGATCACAGGAGACAACCTCATTTTTCCAGGCAAACATATTACCCATCGTACGCAGCTGTTTTTGCATGCGTTCAATGTTGGCATATGTCCACGATTTTGGATGGATATTATTTTGAATCGCAGCATTTTCCGCAGGCAATCCAAAGGCATCAAAACCGATAGGGAAAAAGACCTCATTACCCTGCATTTTCATAAAACGCGCATAGCAATCCGAAGGAGCCATTGCATACCAGTGTCCTATATGCAAATCTCCAGAAGGATAAGGGAGCATGGTCAGCATGTAAAATTTGGGTTTTTCCGAAGCAAAATCAAAGTCCAGCAAACCTTGTTCTTCCCAGTAGTTTTGCCATTTGGTTTCGATTTCTTGCGGAAGGTATTCCTGCATGGTTTTTTCTTGAAGGTTATGAATTTTAGAAATGTATTGAATGACTTATACGATTTATTTTGCGTAGAATTGTGGAAAAATACAATCGAAAAGGTAAGATAATATCAATCAAAGGTGAGGAGTACTGATTGTGCCGGATGCGTCTTTAAGTATTGGTCCCAAACGTTCTACAGTTGACAGTCGGTTAAGTGCATAAAGATGAACCCCTTCCACACCTTCCTGGAGCAGTTCTTCAAACTGATTTTCAACATGATCAAAACCGATTTCCCGTGATGCTTCCGGATCGGTTTCGTTTTTGATCAGGGCTTGAGCCAAATCTTCCGGAATACTGACACCGCACATTTCCGACATGTGTTTAGTTGCTTTCCAGTTTACAGGTGGAAGAATTCCGGCTACCAAAGGAACACTCGCGCCTTCCCGGCGTAGTTGGTCTCTCCAGCGTAAAAAATGAGTGTTTTCCAGAAAAAACTGAGTTATAACAAATTCTGCTCCTGCATCAATTTTTTCGTGCAAATGTTTGCGGTCATCGTCTTTGTCCGGATTTTCCACATGGCCTTCGGGATAACCTGCGGCGCCTATTCCAAAATCACTGTGTTCCCGAATTGCAGTAATTAGTTCACTTGCATAATGATAACCGCCTTTTGGCTGAACAAAATGTTTGGTTCCAGCAGTAGGGTCACCACGTAAAGCCATGACGTTTGTTATCTCACTGTTTTTGAGATTGCTAAGAACCACATCAATCTCTTCTACAGTGTGCGCGACACATGTCAAGTGTGCCATGGCCGGAACGTCCAGATCATGATGGATGTGGGCGGCCAGCTCATGCGTATTTTCACGGGATGTTCCGCCGGCACCATAAGTTACAGAAATATAATCTGGGGTACAAGATTTAAAGGCTTCCAAAGTTGTTTTAAGTTTTTCCATACCCTTCGCTGTTTTGGGTGGAAAAATTTCAATTGAAAAAACAAAGTCTTTCTTTTTGTATAGTTCAATCAAGTGCATGGTATACCATTTTTTATATAAAGAATTAGCCGCTTTCAATTCTTCTCATTTGTCATTCCGGGCAGAGCAAAGCATAGACCCGGAATTCAGGGGAAATGTTTCAAAACTTGTATTCAAGCTGATCGGGGATCTGGATCCCGGATCAAGTCCGGGATGACAAAAGAAAAACTTTTTCTTAATCCTTAACTTAGCGATCTTAGTGTCCTTAGTGGCTAAATTCAAAAGGAACCTCAATGATTTTTTAACTGAGCGATCTTAGTGTCCTTAGCGGCTATAATTACAATCGTGAATCATACTTGGTGTTCTTAGCGGCTAAAATTTCGAACGTGAATCATAACCCAAAACAGGAGCCAGCCAGCGTTCAACTTCTGACACTGACATTTTTTTGCGACTGGCATAGTCTTCAACTTGATCCCTGTCGATCTTGCCCACTGCAAAATAGCGTGATTCAGGATGCGCGTAATACATCCCGGAAACCGAACTGGCCGGATACATGGAGTTGCTTTCAGTGAGTTTAATCCCGCTGCGTTTTTCGGCATCCAGCAATTCAAACAGGATCGGTTTTTCTGTGTGATCGGGTTGAGCGGGATATCCCGGAGCAGGACGAATTCCCCTGTACTTTTCACTTACCAAATCTTCCAGCTTCAGATTTTCCGCCCGGCCGTAACCCCATTCATTTCGCACCTGTTTGTGCATGTATTCTGCAAGCGCTTCAGCTAAACGATCACCGACAGCTTTTACGAGAATTGCATTGTAATCGTCGAGTTGTTTTTCAAAACTTCGGGCAAGTTCTTCCACTTCCGGGCCGGTTGTCAGGGCAAATCCTCCCAAATAATCTGCACGTCCGGAATCTTTGGGTGCGATAAAATCGGACAAAGCCTGGTTCGGTTTGTCATCTGCTTTAGCTGTTTGTTGACGTAATGTGTGGAATGTGGTTTGAATGTCAGTGCGGGACTCATCGGTGTAAATCAGGATATCGTCGTCCTTGCTGTTTGCGGGGAAAAAACCGATTACGGCTTTTGGCTGAAATCTCCGGTTTTCAACAATGTCTCTCAACAGGCTTTGTGCGTCCTCAAAAAGTTTACTCGCTTCTAAACCCAATTTTGGATCTGTAAGAATTTTGGGGTAGCGTCCCTTCATCTCCCAGGTGTAAAAGAATGGTGTCCAGTCGATGTAATCCATCAGTGTTTCCACTTCAACCTCATATTCCCGCAATCCAAGAAAGGCCGGCTTATCAATAGTACAATTATTCCAGTCAATAGGTGTTCGGTTTGCGCGTGCGTCTTCAATGGACAGTAATTTACGCTCGCTGTTTCGATCCTGGAAAGCTTTTCTGCGCCGCTCATGTTCTTCATGGAGTTTCAATGTGGCTTGTTCTTTACTGTCGGGTCTCAATAATTTACTGATAACAGCGGCAGCTCTTGATGCATCCGGAACGTAGGCCACGGGCTGGTCGTATTGGGGAGCTATTTTGACCGCAGTATGTACGGGACTCGTGGTGGCGCCGCCGATTAAAAGCGGTAGATGGAACCCTTCGCGCTGCATTTCGCCGGCAACATGTACCATTTCATCCAGAGAAGGTGTGATCAATCCTGAAAGACCAATTACATCTGCTTGATGCTCGCGTGCTGTTTCCAATATTTTTTCGCAGGGTACCATCACTCCCAAATCAATGACCTCGTAATTGTTGCAGCCCAAAACGACACCCACAATATTTTTACCAATATCGTGAACATCGCCTTTCACAGTCGCCATCACAATTTTAGGCATGTTAATCACCGTGTCCGATTGTTTCTTTTCTTCCTCCATAAACGGTTCAAGATAGGCCACAGCTTGTTTCATTACGCGGGCGCTTTTCACGACTTGCGGCAAAAACATTTTGCCGTCACCAAAAAGGTCGCCCACAACTTTCATGCCTGCCATCAAAGGTCCTTCAATCACTTCCAAAGCCAAGTCAAATTTTGTACGGATTTCTTCAGTGTCCTCTATGATATGTTCCGTTATGCCTCTCACCAAGGCATGAATGATACGTTCTTCAGCAGTTCCTTCACGCCATTTTGTATCCTTTTGAATTTTGCGAGAACCCTCTGCTTTGTAATTTTCGGCAAAATCTACCAGTCGTTCGGTGGCGTCTTTTCGACGATTGAGCAGGACGTCTTCGACAAGTTCCAGCAAATCTTTGGGGATCTCCTCATAGACGTCGAGCATTCCGGCGTTAACGATCGCCATGTCCAGACCGGCGTGAATCGCATGATACAAAAACGCGGAGTGCATTGCTTCGCGCACCGGATTATTACCACGGAACGAGAACGAAATGTTGCTCACCCCACCACTTACCAGCGCCCCCGGACACCGTTCTTTGATTTGGCGTACGGCCTCAATGAAAGCCACCGCATAGTCGTTGTGTTCCTCCATTCCGGTAGCCACCGTCAAAATATTTGGATCAAAAATAATGTCGTGCGGAGCAAAACCAACGGTTTCAGTAAGCAATTTAAAGGCTCGGCTGCAAACTTCAACTTTGTGTTCAAGCAGTGTTGCCTGCCCTTCTTCATCAAATGCCATCACCACTGCCGCTGCGCCGTATTTGCGAATTTCACGCGCCTGCTTCAAGAAATTTTCCTCACCTTCCTTGATGCTGATGGAGTTAACCACCCCCTTGCCCTGGATGCACTTCAATCCGGCTTCGATTACGGACCATTTGGAACTGTCAATCATAATTGGTACACGGGCAATGTCCGGCTCAACTGCAATCAAGTTGAGAAAATGTGTCATTGATTTTTCTCCGTCCAGTAATCCCTCATCGAAGTTAATATCAATAAAATTTGCACCGGATTCCACTTGTTGACGGGCGATGGCTAGTCCGGATTCAAAATCATCATCCAAAATAAGTTTCCGGAACTTGGGAGAACCCATGATATTTGTTCGTTCACCGATCATCAAAAATCCGATATCAGGATTGATGTTCAGAGGTTCCAATCCGGAATAAAACGGAATTCCTTCCGTTGCTAAAGCAGGACCCGAATTATTTTCAGGAGTTTCCCCGAAACGATGTTTCAGCAGCGGGTTTAATTTTCTTGGAACAAAATGAGAAATTTTATCGGCCAGTGCTTTGATATGTGCCGGAGTTGTACCGCAGCAACCGCCCATGAGATTGGCCCATCCTTCGTGCGCAAATTCTGCCATGATGCCGGCAAACTCTTCAGGTGTTTGTTCGTATTCTCCCATGGCGTTCGGCAATCCGGCATTTGGGTAAACACCTACAGGAAATTCGGAAATATGCGCCAGTTCTTCAACAAACGGACGCATTTCCTTCGCACCGAGCGCACAGTTTATTCCTAAAAACAGAGGCCTGGCGTGATGGATGGAATTGTAAAAGGCATCCAGAGTTTGCCCTGAGAGTGTACGTCCGGAAGCGTCTGTAATCGTTACGGAAAGAAAAACTGGCAGACGTATTCCGGTTTCTTCAAAATAGCTTTCCAAGGCATAAATGCCGGCTTTCATATTCAGCGTGTCAAAACTCGTTTCCAGCAGTAGAATATCCACTCCGCCTTCAATCAATGCAATCGCTTGTTCACGATACGCCTCAGCGATCTGGTCGAATGTCACCGCGCGGTAGGCCGGATTGTTTACATCTGGAGACATGGAACAAGTACGGTTTGTAGGTCCTATCGATCCGGCGACAAAAATGGGGTGACCTGACTGAATTTCCTCTGCCGTTTGTCCGGATTGAAAACTTTCTACTGCTTTACGTGCGATTGCTACTGCAGCCCGGTTGATTTCAGCAACGCTTTTTTCCAGGTTGTAGTCAGCCTGCGAGATTCGATTTGCATTAAAAGTATTGGTTCCCAAAATGCCCGTGCCTGCCTTTAAAAATTCTAAATGAATTTTTTCAATCACGTCCGGACGTGTAATGGAAAGCAGGTCATTGTTGCCTTTAAGCGGTGAAGGATGTTCCAGAAAAGAAGTGCCGCGGAAATCTTCTTCCGTGAGACTTTGTTGCTGAATCATCGTGCCCATTGCGCCATCGAACACGATAATTTTTTGTTCCAACATGTTTAAAAGCCTGACGGCACTTGGTTTCGTATAATTCATTATTTTATTATTTATTGTTCCGGGAGCGTTGGATTAACCCAGCCTTTGTTTTACTTACAAAAGTACTAATTGTCGCAAAAATTTTATCTTCTACTGAGAGTAATAGCGATTTAAGGTGAAGAATGCGACTAATCAATTTGTGGGATTTAGATTAAGTTTTCCTTCCTGCAGCAAGAATAATTTGAAACAATTCTTCTCGGCGAAAAGGTAAAATTTGTGAGTAAAGATTACTAAATCCTGCTGTCTGCATAAAATCCTGCAAAGTCTCTTTTTCAAATCCAAGCCATTTGTGACCAAGTTTTTCCAGTACCCATTCTTCACTGTGCGTAGCGAGTTCCATTACCAGTACCTGTCCTCCTGGACGTAAAATACGTGCGGCTTCCTGAAAACCTCTTTGCGGGTTATCAAGATGATGAAGTGACTGTGAAAAGAAAACTACATCTAAGGATTCAGCAGGCAAAGACAAATTACCTACGTCTTCAGCCAGCAATTTTACGTTTTGGAGTCCAAGGCGATCTATACGCTGTCGAGCTGAGGCAAGCATGTCAGGATTAAAATCAACACCTATTACCCGAGTAGCAAATTTAGCCATTTCCACTGTAAGCGTTCCGTCTCCGCAGCCAAGGTCTATAATTTCCAGTTCTGAGGTACCAGAGGAAAATCCGGACTTGTTTTCTCCGTTCTGACCCAGAAGTATTCCGAGGAGGCACGACCAGGCAAACCAAGATTGTCCAGGTTCAAGAAGACGCTCATTTAAACCACCACCGCTTATTTCTCGTTGACGCAATACCTCATGTAATCGTACCCTATCGTTGTTGTGGTCTTTTATGTTTGAAAGTTGCTCCTGTAAATAATTCCAAAGCAGGTGGAGTTCACTATCGAGGGATTCTTTTTGTGCAAATTGATAATATGTCCAAATGCCCTCTTTTCGTTCCAGCAACAACTTCATTTTTCGCAAATGACTCAAATGCCTGGAAATACCCGATTGTGCCATTCCTAATATTGTTGTAAGTTCGCTGACATTCAACGGCGTCTGTGAGACCAATAACAAAATTCTGAGACGTGTTTCGTCTCCCAGTAATCTTAAAACTTGTGCAATGTTTGTCATGTATTTCTTGTTTTAAAAAGTCAGAATGTCTTGTTGTTTCTCTTAAATCATCATATATCAATACAATGATTTATATCTTAAAGCAAGCAATAAATTGCCCTTTTCAGCTTTGAATGTCTATTATTTGGGAGGACTAGAAATTGAAGTTGATTCAAAATGATTTAAATTCCAGTGATTACAGTGGAATTTAGTAGAATGAAGGGGGAAGTTGTTAGACCTAATAAAGAGAGGTAAATTTTCTACAACGATTTTGACTAAGCAGTCTCATGTTGTAAAAAAACAGGAGTCAAATTTTCAGCCTCTGCTGAAAACCCATTTATCTGCCCGACTTAGTTCAAGGTTGAAATGGTAACCATCATAATCAAAATTTTGTAATACTTCTGCTTTCTGTATATTGTGATCTATGGCATAGCGCACCATTAAACCTCGAGCTTTTTTTGCAAAAAAACTTATCATTTTATATTTGCCGTTTTTCCAGTCTTTAAACTCAGGTGTAATTAGACGACCGTCCAAGTTCTTCTTTTGTACTGATTTAAAGTATTCATTTGAAGCAAGGTTGATTAAAACCGGCTCATCTTGTTTTGCCAATAAAACATTTAATGCATCAGTAATCTTCTCACCCCAAAATTGATACAAATTTTCACCTTTTTTCGTTGTCAGCTTCAGCCCCATTTCCAGGCGATAGGGCTGCATCAGGTCAAGTGGCCGCAGCAAACCGTAAAGTCCTGACAAAATGCGCAGATGCGACTGGGTATAAGCCAAACGGTTTTCAGAAAGTGCAGATGCGTCAAGACCCGTATAAACATCTCCTTTGAAAGCTAGAACGGCTTGTTTGGCATTTTCGGTGGAAAAAGGTAATTTCCATTGATTAAAACGTTCAACATTAAGCTCAGCAATTTTCTGACTGACCTGCATCAGTTCCATCAAATCCAGAAAAGACTTCTGCTTCAGAACTTTAACCAGTTCAGAAGATTTTCCCAGATAGTCCGGAATACTGAAGCTGTTAGTAGTCGCAGGAGTTTCATAATCCAGCGTTTTAGCCGGTGAAAGGAGCATTAGCATTGAATTGCCTTTATATGATTATTTCCATTGATGATATAATTATATACGTACATTGAAATTTAAACAATTTCAGTTTACTCAGTATAGCAAACGTGTTCAAATTCAAAACGATTATTTTTGGAGTGTTCCTAAAATTATCTGCTGTTATTATGAGCAAATCAAATCAAATCACAAAATCCCCAAATATCGCAAACCTTTACGGTATGCCTTGCGCTTGAAAGGAACAACTTTCTTTAATCCCAGGCGGGGTGAGATCCATTGGAATGCATCGAATTCAATGGGTTGATGGGAAAAATTAATTTTCTCAGTGTCACAATTCAACTGTAGAAGAAACCAGCGTTGCTGTTGGCCGCGGTAAGGTTTCCATTCAGGTTGTTTATGAAGAATATGCAGCATTTTGAGAGGATAGTAGTAACGGACTCTTTTTTCAGCAACCCGGATGATTGTAACATCATTGGTGCCAATTTCTTCTTCAAGTTCACGAAAAAGTGTCTCTTCTTCGGATTCCCCTGGGTCAATCCCTCCTTGGGGGAATTGCCAATTCCATCTTAACTGTCCTCCATCTGACAATAGTTCTGATTTTTCATTTCTTTTGGCAATTCGCCTGAACATCAGAACTTTTTTATTTGTTGGATGCATTATCACCGCCGCAACATTTGGTCTGAAACTTTTTGCTGTCATTACTTTATTTCAAGAAAATATTGATGTTCGCGGATTTTATTAACCACATCATGAACAGGAATATCCGGAAAGTTTTTCCATTCCATCAGTTTAAATAAATATTTTTTCAGGCGTCCACGGGACAATCCGCGATTTTCCCATTGTGAATATATTTCTTCGTATCCAACCGGTAATGGTCTACCGTCCAAATTTTTACGCATCAGGAACTTAAGAGTACTGTCAGGATAATGAGCTACAAAATTGCTCATTGATTTTTGATCAATGCGGCCATCTCCAAAGACGACATCGTTTTCCTCACTATTGTCTCCTTGCAATCCTTCTTCTTCAAGTTCATGCTCTTCATCATGTTCTTCATCATCAATACCTTCAAACAATGAAGCAGTAGAAACTGCCGAATCACCGTTGGTAGATTCTTCTGATTCTTCAGAACTTTTCTCAGTTTCTATTATCAGACTATTTTCTTTCGAAATATCCTCAGACACACTGACCGAAACCTTATCTTCGACTTCAGCTGATTCAGTGTTTATTTCAGGCATCAGAGCATCTTCTTCTGTAACAGGACTTTCCGATGATTCCTGCTCTGTAGTTTCACTTTCCGGGGCCATCTGAGTGTGGTCGCTTACAAGTGGAAACGCTGGTGCAGGAATTTCAGGTACATAAGCAGGTACAACAAAACGGCCGGCACGACTCTGCTGTACATTATCTACAACAGGATCGTAAGAAGAAATGTCTTCGACCAGTCCCCTAATATCTTTGGGAGTAACCCAGTTCAGGGGACTGCGTTTCAGTGGGCGCAAGTATTGACGTGCGTCCTGAATCGCATCAGCAGAAAGACTTAGAGTTTCGCTGGCAGATTTACCTGCTGGAGAGTCTGTCTGTTGAAAATCGGCTAACAGGGACTCAATTTGGTAAGCAGAAAAAAGCATTGTTCACTATGAATAATGTTGTGTTTAAGTTGTCATGTTTTTAATTTGAGGCCTTTGCCTAGTAGTATCTTTTCGATACTGCATTTGATTGCTTATTTGAGCAATTTGTAATGAGACAGAATTTTTTTCACGGCCTACTATTTTTTCAAAATCCTGTTCTGAGAGCAGTAGTTTTTCAAGTAAATCCTGAATATTTTCATCAAGTTTTTGTTCTTCCTGCCCTAAGGGACGGTTGTATTTCTTGTGCCACTTTTCCCGCAAAGGATCTAACTTTTGCAGTTCATCAAAGTAGCTATCTTTTTGTTTCAAGAGCTCGTCCAGTGCGACCGCATCCGATTCTGCAAATTGGCGCTGTGATAATTCCAGAAGCTTCCTTAAAAGTAACTCTTGTTTTTCAAGCAGTAGTTTCAATTCGCTGTCTGTCATTTGTTTATTTTCCAATACAAAAATCCGAAAATATTTGCCCAAGCAAATCATCGGGCGTAGTTTCGCCAACTATTTCACCCAGGGCGTTTAAACAAGAGCGTAAATCAACTGCAAGAAACTCTTCTCCACTTGACTGATTCAAACTTTTTCGCGCTGAGAACAAAGCAGACAGAGCATTTTTTGCAGCCTGTTGCTGCCTGCGGTTTGTGATCCAGATTTCATCTTCCTGAGGCAAACCGCCGAGTGTAGCTTTTTTATATAAGCTGGATTCCAACTCATCACAACCTTCACCTGTTTTTGCTGAAATCAAAACAGATTCCAAACGGGATATTTTTTCATACCAACGCGGGGCAGTGTCGTCCATTAGATCTTTTTTATTGAGAACTACAATTGTCCGCTCTTTTTCAACTTCACTGATTAAACTCAAATCTTCGTCCATAAGTTTTTCACTGGCATCAAGAATCAACAAGACGAGGTCGGCTTTTTCGCGGACATTTTGTGTACGCCGAATACCTTCTGATTCGATCAGGTCTTCTGTTTTTCTAATGCCGGCTGTGTCCGTTAAGCGAAAAGCTAGACCCTGAATTTGTACAGATTCCTCAATTGAATCTCTGGTTGTACCGGGAATGGTGGTTACAATCGCTCTTTGCTCGCGAAGCAAGGTATTTAGAAGCGAAGATTTTCCTACATTCGGCCGGCCAATCAATACTACACTAAACCCATCACGTATTTGTCTTCCACGGTCAGCATGAGAAAGTAAGCTTTCCAGATCGGCACTAGCCTGATCCAGACGCTGCAGACAATCTTCCTGATGAGTGAATTCATGGTCCTCTTCCGGAAACTCGATGCTGGCCTCAACTAGTGAAGCAATGGAGACCACTTGTTTTTTTACAGCATCAATGGCGTGAAAAAGTTTTCCACGAAGTTGTTGTGCAGCCAGTCTTGCCCCAATTTCAGAACTGGCTTGAATCAAGTCTGAAATTGCTTCCACTTGTGTCAGGTCCAGGCGCCCATGCAAAAAAGCTCTTTGAGTGAACTCCCCTGCACCTGCCAAACGCACTCCTTGCCGTAAAACCAAATCCAGGATGATTCGCAACACAAAAGGGCTTCCGTGACACTGAATTTCAACCACATCCTCAGTGGTGTATGAATGAGGAGCACGCATGACGACTACTAAAACTTTGTCAATAAGTTTTCCGTCGTCTTTTATCCAGCCGTGTACCAGCTTGTGTGTTTCCGTCTTTTTCAGCGGTTTCCCATTTGTCTTGAACAGAGCCTCTACTGCAGAAACTGCCTGCTCTCCGCTTACTCTGATCACTCCAAGTCCGGATGGCTGCAAAGGTGTTGCTATTGCAGCAATTGTATCGTCAAGGCGCATTATTTGATCAACGATCAGTGGTCTCTAAAAAATGACCAGTGTCCATGTGGATTATTGTTGAACAACAGCCGCAAAACTCTGGTAGCAGTCTGATTTGACTGTGCGACTGCGGCTGCTGCGGCTTCCGTAATGATTTGGTTTTTCGTAAAATTAACCATTTCCAAAGCCATGTCTGTATCTCGGATGCTGGATTCTGCCGCAGTCAAATTTTCTACTGTGCTGCGGAGAACTGAAATATTTGTTTCCAGTGTATATTTTTGTACAGAACCAAGCTGGCTGCGCATTGATAATAGTTGATCAAGAGCCTCATCTACAAGGCGAATTGCATCAATGGCTTCTTGAGTAGACTTGAGACTGATTTGGGACAAATTTTCAAATCCGCTTGTATTATCCACACCTCTTCCCAGGACAGTAGAATGGGTACTGTTCAGAGCAATTACAATTTTTTCATCTGCACTTGCTCCAGCTTGAAACTTAAGAGAATTTTGCGCAACAGTCACAGATCCGGCAGTGCCGGTACCATCACCTAAAAAAGCTACACTCAAACCGCTGGTTTTCTCATTATTGTATTCGCCGGTAAGGATCAGTCCATCACCATCAGCAGGCTCATCATTAATTGTTCCTTCTATATCGCGTCCTAAAAGCAATTCCGGCTCAAAAGCGTTGTCAACAATTACATCATCTTTTGTTCCGGTTACAGTGAATCCTTTGGTGAGTCCATATTCCCGATGTTCAATTGTAAGTTCTTCATCATCAGCATCAAAGCGTATGTTCAAATTCATGTTCGCTTCTAAGACAGCTTTTTGCAGACGTTTTGCAAATCCGACTGCAGTGGCTCCTTCCGGATTACTGACCCTAATTATAGCGCCATCTTCTTCTTCTAAAGTAATTTGCAGACCGGAAGCATCATCGTCATCAAGGTCTGCTGTCAAAGTTGCCCGCAGCGGTAATTCGGTAATATCCACATCATATCCGCTAACAGGTGAAGCGACTGTTTTGGAAGATGCTTTAAGAAAAACAAGTTCTTCATTTCCTCCCATTCCTGTTACACCATGGCTTCCGTCAAGCAGAGTTTTATTCCCAAAGCTAGTAAAGCGGGAAACACGGTCAATTCCCTCAATTGCTTTACGAATCTGAAACTGCAATGCTAACAGCGCATTGTAATCGGTGGCACCCTCATTTGCTGCAGTTGTAGCCAACTGACGCATTTCTATCAGCAAATTGTTCACTTCAACCAAAGCACCTTCGGCAGTCTGGACAAGAGACAGAGAAAACTCCGAATTTTGCAGCGCCTGTTGCGCACTGGCAACCTGAGCGCGTAAACCTTCTGAAAGAATCAGACCCGAAGGATCATCTGCTCCACTGTTGACTCTTTGTCCTGAAGATAATCGTTTCAGCGAATCGGACAGTTCATTTTGCGCTTCGGCCAGATGATTTATTGCGTTGATAGATGCAATGTTGTGTTTCATCCCCAACGGCATAGTTCCTCGTTATATTTAAGTTTCAAGTTTTTTGAACCCGTTAACCGGAATATAAACTCCAGTCATCGACAAATTTTTGAATAATGATTATAGATAAACAAATAATAACAGCCATTCCTGACTCCATTAAATGGAGCCGGAATAGTGTTATGTCTGGGGGATAAACTCCCCCTGAACCCTGCTAGCCGTTTAACAATCGCAAGACGTGTTGCGGCATTGCATTTGCTTGAGCCAACTGAGCTGTTGCTGATTGAGTCATGATCTGGTTACGTGTAAATGTAGCCAGTTCCTGAGCCATGTCAGTATCACGAATAGTAGACTCTGCAGCAGTCATATTTTCTGCTGCCACCTGCAAGCTGGTGAGATTAGATTCCAGGGTGTGTTTCTGGAAAGCACCTAATTCTCCACGAACTGTAGCAACCTCTGTAAGAGACTGATCAATTATAGCAAGTGCATCCTGAGCACCCTGCTCATTACGCACATCAATGTCAGCGAGTGACATGAAGTTGCTTTTGTTTGGCAATTCACCTTCTGGAACTTGAGCCCGACCAAGCTGATTTGTGCTCATGTCTCTGATAGAGGTTGAAGCCATATGATCAGCATTTGGTCCAACATGGAAACGTAGTCCTTCTTGAGTGGAAATGCTACCGTCTTCATTTGTTATTGTCTTCGCAGCATTTGTTCCGTCCAGAAGTTTGTAATGTCCGAACTGAGTGCTGGAAACAACACGGTCAATTGAAGCAAGCCCATTTTCGACCTCAGCCTGATTGGCGTCAATCATATCCTGGTCACTTGCACCAACGTTTGCCGCAGAAATTGCTCGCTGGCGAAGACTTACCAGAATGGACGAGATTTCATTCATGGAGCCTTCAGCAGTTTGTACGAGCGAAATAGCAACTTCGTTATTCTTGATTGCCTGTTCCATCCCGCTGACCTGTGCCCTCATGTGCTCAGAAATCACCAAAGCTGCCGGATCATCGGCTGCCCGATTGACTTTCTGTCCTGAAGCCAGTCTTTCAAGAGACTTCGAAAGTGCACGGTCATTCATTAACAGGCTGCGATGTGCATTCATCGACTCAATATTATTATTGATTCTTAATGACATATTATCTCCTTAACCTTTTAAGTGAGAAAGTTAACTCCTAGCCATGGAATAAATGTATTCCCTTCCAATAGAATACTTTGGGCAAACAAGTCCGGATTAAATCCGCACTCATTCAAACAGGGTCAGCTTTCACCATGAAAGCAAAGCCCTACCCCTGATCCTCCAACATGCACGGCATGTGGAGTTTTTAAAACACCACTACACAAAAGTCCGGTGGTATTTCTAAACTCTGTGCCAGCTGAATTCAAAGTCTTGAACCTCAAATAATGAGACTCAAGCTATGTCTCCAGATAGTTCTCTCCATATTACAATTGAAGAGACAAATGCAACCGGAATATCCAAATAATTCTTGGAGGTCTATTTAATTAAAATATTATTTTTATTAAAAAATTATCAAATATGATCCTTGATCTCAGGCCAAGAAATTCAAAAAAATTAACGACGTATGTTTTCAGCAATCCTTTGTATCAAGTAATTTCCGCAATTTTTGTTCGGCACGTTTAAATTTTTCATATTCTTTCTTTTGCTGCTCTTTCGTCAGAGGACCCTCACCTGCAATGGCCTCCGGAATTCGTTTTTTAACCTCAGTCTTCAAATAATCTAAATTTTTTTCAAGACGCAAACTTCTTAAGAGAGGTGGAGTCTTGAATGACATTTTACGGAGTACCCCTAATCCGGAATCCCTTGCAGCTACATCAATCAAAACCAAGGCTCTATTTATATTAGCTTCATCAACCACTAAGGGAGATGATACTGCAGAAGAAAATGTTTGCGCATGTTTACGCATCTGATGTAAGAGATTTGATTTATCCACCATTTTCGATTTTTACCTTTCGCTAATTTGGAATTACACAATGAACATTCATCTAATTTTATAGACATCTGTCGATATTCTTTAAAATCAGTTTGATGTTATACGTTAAAATTTTTTTATTTCATTTTTTCTGCTATCAAATTAAAATTATCTTTCGACCTGTGTAAAGTGGACATGATAATCACTGTACCAGCCAGACCTGCCTTCATGTCGTGCTACCAGGAGTTTTTCATGATTCTTCCAATTCCTGATAGACTCCTCGGTCTCCCAATAAGACACAGTTATCCCAATACCATTACTTCGAGCTGAATCTACCCAGAGGGATCCACGCTGTTTTTTTGCTAACGAGATTATCAGTTCAGTCATTTCCTCATAATCCTTGTTCACTTCACTTTGTATTGAAGTAAAAATCACGGCATAATACGACTTGTCGTTCAGCAAAGCCTTTTTCTCCATTTCCACTTTTCTCCTGTCTATAATAAAAACATGGCACTTCCCGGCGAGACAGTAATACTCATCCGTGCTGTCTCACCGGAAAGTGACCAAGGAGGATCGGTTAACGCACCACCAAATCCAAAGGGTGACACGAAAGGCGTTCGCAACTGGAATCCGTTACCAGGACGGTATGTCCAAAACACATGGCAATCCCGGAGTCACTGTCCATCAAAATCATGTGAAGAAAAAACACCATATTCTTTTCAGCAATCACTTGATTGCCGTGATAAAACATAGGCCAGTCCATCCAGTTCGGCGAAAAAGTTGTTCCCATACTGTATCCGGTTGCATTCAGCCGGTGTGCTCTCATTCCCAAGTTATCGCAAGTTCTGGCGTAAGCATCAAAAACCTCACCGATGGCCTTTCCCGGCCTTAAAACAGATTCACAAGCCGTCATTGATTCAAGACAAACTTCGTGCATTTTTTGTTGCTGTTCTGTCACTCTTCCGACAGGAATTGTGCGCATCATCGCAGCATGATAATGGCGAAACACTCCGGCCCATTCCAAAGTAATCTGGTCTTCCGGATCCAGTTTCCGTCTTCCGGAAAAATATCGGCAAAGCAAAGCGTTTTCACCGGAACCGATAATAAATTCGTTTCCCGGGTAATCTCCACCACCTCTGAATACTGCACCCTGCATGGCCGCCAGTAGTTCTCCCTCATCACATCCATCCTTCACTAAGCGGTGTGCTTCATCCAGAGCATCATCTGCCAATTCTGCAGCCTTCCGGACATAGACCAATTCTTCCGGGCTTTTCACGACCCGCAGGCGATTCACCATTCCAGAGGCATCTATCAATTCACAAAATCCGTCCAGAGCGGAATCCAGCATTTTTCCATTTTTAGCAGTCAAGCCATAAGAGTCGTATTCCACTCCAAGTTTTTTTCCAGCACAACCATATTCCCGCAAAATTTCCTTGAGCTGCAAAGCCGGATTTACTTCGGGTCCATCCACCCAGATCCGGATATCTTCTACGATGGACGTGTTCTGTGCCTGTCGCAAATCCGGTACGCGGGTCAGCAAAATCAGTTTTCCGTCTCCTCCAAGAAATAGACATTGGAAAAAAACATAGCCGAATGAGTCATATCCAGTTAGATAAAACATGCTTTCCTGCCTGAAAATAAGCATCCCATCCAATTCACTACCGGCCATCAACTCCAGTAAGCGATTGCGCCGGTTTCCGAATTCTTTGCTGTCAAAATGTAGTGGCATATTTCCTCACTGTAATTGGATAAAATTTCGCAATATTCAGTTATATTTAAAAAATGACAGACATTCACTCTGATTTTCTCAACCAAAAACAACGGTCCTCTCCTAACATTAGGGATTACTACAGATCCAATTCACCATAAAAATCTACGGACCACTCCAGTCCTCACGGATTACTTCAGATTCAATTCGCCATAAACAATCTTCGGACCACTCCAGTTCATACGGATTACTGCAGATCCAATTCGACGTAAATAATCTACGGACCACTCCAGTCTATACGGATTAATACAGATTCATTTCGCAGTAAATAATATACAGACTACTCCAAACATTACGGATTTACGCATGTTAAATTTGTAAGAAAAATAATATTTTTATTACAATAATAGTAAAACCCCACCTCAATTATATTATTCAAACACAGCTTTCGAAGCTAACAACAACCGACAGTCAGAAAAACAGGACTACACCGCAGTCGAACGCACATTACGAAACAATACTCCCCAAAATGAAACATTCAGCCATAATACTGGTGCAACTACTTCTGGTATGATGAACTTTTCACCAAACAACATCACACCTCATGGATATCTTAAAGAATTCCAGTCTCATTTCACGAATACTATTCAAAGGAATTTAACCAGTCAGATCATTCCAGAATTATCTGGAAAGGTTTCCGACTAACCACCCGCATGATTGCTGAAACAGTTTCCCACCGATTATTTTCTGTGCGGAGGTAAGTATAGAGCGGAATTATCCGTAATTTCAAGAATTGAAACACAGCTATTCACCCTATCCTCCACAGCAGAAAAACACGAAGGCTAATGACTCAGCAAACGGGGAAAACTCCCCCAAAGTGTAGTTTCGCCAGATTCAATTATCAAAGAACATCCATTCCGTTTCAATTCCGGCGTACGGTCAACACCCGCACAGTGGCCTTAAAACGGCGGTTTATTATGAGGTCCTGGTTTCCCGATAAATTTGAAAACCACGAGCCTGATAATTCTTTAATGCATAAGGATGGTCGAGACTGCAGGTATGTACCCAGACCCGCTTTGTCTCCATTTCCCATGCTTTTTCTACTGCGGCAGATAACAATCCGCCGCCCAATCCTTTATCCAAAAACGGAGGCAGCAAACCAAAATAAGACAGTTCTACTGCTTTATCCTGGGCCTCCAATTCAAAATAACCGGCAGGCGTGCCTTGAAAAAGCAGCATCCAGGTCTGGAGCGCTTCACGTTCCACCCAGTTTCGCCATTGTTCTTCACTCCACGAAAGCCGATCTGTCCAATGCCACAGCATGCCCACTTCATGATAAAAAAAGCGGTTCATGGTCGGCAAAGGAATTTCTTGCCGGATCAGTTGTGTTTTTGGAGGCAGTGCCTTCGAACACAATTCTTCAGGATGCAGCATTTCCAGATGCCAAATCCTTTCCGGTTCATCAGTCTGAACATTCATACTTCCTCCGGTTTGAATGTTTTCTACTCTGGAGCAAGTGTAGAAAATAATAACTCATAAAGGGCTTAATTCATTTATGAAAAATTTTCCACGCTCCGCGTTCCATCTCCAGTCATTGCCGGGATGAAGATGGATTCCTCCAATCCAAAAAGTTCTCGGATTATGAGCATGCCAATCCACGACATTATCTAATACTTCAATCACGAAACCTGTTAATCCAACTTCAAATTTCCGGAATACTTGATCCGGAAACGGAGTTTTTGGCGGTTCATAAAAAGGGACATCGCCCTCTACTTCAAGTAAAGGCTGTGGTGCTTCCACGAGTCCCCGCACACGTTTCCAAAAAGACCAGTCTCCCATAAAGTAGACCGGCTCCTTTGCCTGTACTGCAGAAAACAAACGGACTAGCTGGGATACTCCAGCTCTAACTTTATCTAAAAAGCAGTGCTCAGTCCTGGTCAGTCCGCACCCCTCTGCAGGAAATTCCTCAAAAAGACGTAACAAGCCGCTCTGCAAAAACGGTAAAACAGAGGTATCCTGCTGCGCCAGTTCAAACATCAATTCAGGTGTCTGGGCGGTAAAAGCTTTCCAGCCAAGTTGTCCAAGAACGAGTTGTTTTTTTGAAACCGATTCTCTCTTTTCAAGCCACTGCGGCAGAGATTCAATGGATCCACTCCCCAAATAGTCATCAATAAAAATGACACTCAAGTGCTGAAAATTATCCCTCGTTTGCGCAAAACCGTCTAACAACTGAATGATATGCAACTGATCAAACAGTTCAAAGCTGTTCCAAAGAACCACTTCGTCGTATTCGTGACATTTGCGGAAAACAATATCCCTTTTCTGAAAAGCATTCTTCGCTTTTTCAAGTACTGCCTAATCACAATCCGCAATGAAGTCTGCACGAACTTCAGATAGTTCCTCCAGACTAAGTCCTTCTGGCACAGGCCCATCATGAAGCACATCCAACCAGGAAAGAAAATCCCCTTCAATTCCAGAATCTTTCAAAGCTTCAATTGCACAATCTCCATTCACAATATGCAGCACGGCATTCTCCTGAAAACTGATATAAAAAGTGCATGAATAAATTTATCCAAGAAAATATCTTACAGACAAAATATAATCCACCACGCTTTTTTATTCAATTTTCAGTGAAGGCAGTTCTTGACAGAACTCTCCGCGAGCATTGATGTCATGAATCAAATTTTCAAAGAGCAACAGAATCTTTTTTTAAAAAAGCTCTAATTTAAACAATATTTTAATTTGGCAACAACGTTCTTAAGTATTTGCCAGCCTTTAGCTTCAGCATTATATTGAGATCAAATACTCATTTGGTATGTCACCCATTTTGTTTTTTCAGCAGTCCGATCATATACACCTCGACCACGATAGTTATCTTCCGCGGTTATCCAGCGTACAAAGGGCCACCCATTTTTGGCGGATTCCTTTGATAATTTTTTAAACATTTCATCCACTACTCCTGTACCCCGTGATTCGGGAAGTACAAAAAGGTCATCTAAAAAACCAACCTTTTTTCCTCGTAAAGGCGAGGGCATTTCCCGGAAGTGCATGAGGCCGATTGGACGATTATTCCCATTTTTTGCTACCAGAGCATAGAATCCATAGTATTCTTCAAAAATCCAACTCCAGACAGTATCCAGGATTTCGCTTGTCATGGGTACTTGATAAAACTCAGCATATCCACGATATAAAGTTTCCCACTCTTGACGGTCATCAAGAGTCAATGCTCCAACTGTTATTTTCATAGTTTTCTAATTTGTAAAATTGAGATTAATCCCCTTTTCAATTATAAACCTAATTAGGTAAAATCTTTCAAAATCTATTTAGTCAATATCTAAAATACTGCATTCTTCTACTTGCACAGCAAACCACAGTATTTCAACTTATGTTAGCCAGTCAGAGTTATATGACCCCCTAACAATTTTATCAATCAAACCCGGCTGACAAACAGCACATGACTCAGAAAAAGCTGCAACTCAAAACAGTTACGGCCTACATGTGCAGTCCGCAGCCGGGTAATTTCTGCTTAATCCATTTAATTAAACAACAAAGCCAAAGAATAGCAGATTGCTACTCTTTGGCTTTAGTTTCATTTATTTGTAATTTACGGTCCTTTTTTCCCAGAAATCGGTTTTCTATTCCAGTTCCAATCTCATTGCCCGACAACACGGCTAAGGTATTATTCCTGACAATATGCTCCAGAATAAGTCTTCCGTTTTCTACTTCCGTCAGTCAACACCTATCATCATAATCATTTACCACAGCATGTAACACAACATCCCTTCTTCAGTAGATTTTCAGGAGATTGTGAAGACGCATCAATCCATTTGATTACCTTCAGTAAAATAAAGACCACCCCACTTAGTGTTCCAAGTAGTCAGCAATTATCTCACGAGAACTATTACTGTGTGAGGTTTAGTTGATTATTCAATTATCCAAGATCAACAGAGGTTCTCTTTATTAAAGTGGACCTCTAATTTTAATAAGATGGAATACTCATTAAGGAGCATCTCCGTCTTTCAGCATTTTGTGATATCGGTAGAGATACCAGCACGCTACAGTCCGCCACGGTCTCCATTTTTCTGCTATTGAAATAGCAGGCTTCTCCCAATCTTTTTCCGGAAGACCGTAGAGACTTTTCATTGCTACTTCAAGAGCCGCATCGCCCAATGGCAACACATCCGGACGATTCAAGCTAAACATTAAATACATTTCAGCAGTCCAGCGGCCAATTCCTTTTACTTTCACCAGTTGCTGAATAGCAATTTCATCATCCATCCCTTCTAATGCAAGAAAATCAAGGTCACCACTTTTCACCCATTGTGCCAAGCCACGCAGGTATTTGATTTTCTGGAAGGACAGTCCTGTCTTTCTTAAAACGGGGTCATCCAGTTTCAGTAAGTACCCGTGGTCAGGTAGTTCATTTTCAAAGAGCTTCCGGAACCTTGTCCGTATAATTTTTGCAACTTGATTAGAAAGCTGCTGTCCGATTATGGCATTTGACAGACCGGCAAATCCACCTTCATGCGATATCAATTCACAAGGTCCGGCACGTTCTATTATTCCTGCAATTCGGGAATCAGCCAGGCGCAACGACATTTCAGCCTCATGCCAATTATTCATACTCACACAATTCTATTTTCACTAAAGCTGAATTTCTAACAGCCTTATTTTCTACTATTTTAGAACAAAATAATTCCCACTTCTAATTCTTATAAGCACAGTATTAATTTTATTTTAAGGTAAAACCCGGCTTACAAACTGAACATGCCTCAGAAACACCTGCAACTCAAAACAAGTTACGGCCTGCATGTACAGTTCGCAGCCGGGTAATTCCTACATATGATACAACAAAGCCAAAAAATAGCGCTGCACTATTCTTTGGCTTTAACTAGACTTTATTCGATTTTTCGATTTTTTTTAAATAGTCTCTAATAAGTCTAATGATACTCTTTGATTTTACTCCTGCAAAGCTTGTCCCTGACTGGCGGGGAGCAGGATTCTATCATTTCAGTTAATCATCAAAGATCCCGATTGCCTCGTGTTCAGGAAAGATAGCCTCTAATCAGTATCCAGATCATCTCATGACAGTTATCCCGTCACACTGATACGTTTCTCAGCATTCTCCTGATTATTTTGCATCATGCCTTTTCCCGGAGTATTTTGTCTTTTTGCATCATTTTTCTTTTTTGAATTAATTTGTGTCCAGGCTGCACGCAATTCTTTGAGTAAATCGATTACGACAACTACAGGTTCAGTTTTTTTATTCATGTTTGCCTCAATAAGTTGACTAAACATGTAGCTATAGAGTGACTGAAGATTCTTTGCGATGTCACCTCCTCTATCCATGTTCAGGGTTGCCATCAGTTCGGTCACAATGTTCTTAGTTTTTATTAAACAATCGTGTACCTTCTCTATCTGCCCTGATTTCATGTGCTCAACAGCAAAGCTGGCATTCTTTATGGCTCCATCATAGAGCATAATGATCAGCTTAGTTTGGTCAAGAGTATTAACAGAAGCCTTTTTATAGGCATTCTGATAGTTACCACCATAGTTGCTCATCGTTTCTCCTTAATCATTTATTTTATGATTTTTTAGCTCCACTCATTGCAGAGAGTTGTTGGGTGATATAGCTTTGTTGGGATTTTAACCTTCCCATCGTGCTGTCCAGTTTTGCAAATTTTCTTTGCAGCCTTGTACGTTTAGTTTCAGCCCGTTTGTCTAAACGGCTTATTTGTTCGTCAAAACTGGTCATTTGACCAGTTATATCATCTGTGGCCCGCTTGACATTGCCATCCAGAGGGTCATTCAATTTATCTAGTTTATCGCCTAATTTTACAGCTACACCTTTAGAAATATTCACAGTAGCTTCTTGTTCATCAACCAAATCATCTTCACTAAGCGTCACGAACAATCTCAAACCGTCAGTATTGGAATCTTTCGCCCCTACGAGTAGTTGTCCTCTGCCGGTTGCCTCCACATTGCCAATTGATCCTGCAACATCCTCTCCAGGAGTACTGATCCCGTCTGTTAGTCCCAAACTGCTGAGATCCTTGTCGGATCCGGGTTCGACTTCAATTGTGCTGCTGCTACCAAAAGTACCCGAAATTATCTTCAGCCTGCCTTCTTCTTCACGGACCTGTAATCTACGGCGTCCCAAAACTTTGTCTTCCATCAAACGGTTCTGAATAGTTTTGGCCAGACTGCCTAGGGTATAGTTGTCTTTGCGCAATTCAATCGGATCAGAAACCCTGCCGTTATTTTTAATTATTAAAACGTTGTTCGTTTCATCAACTTTTATAATTCCTGGAAGTGGAGTCCCTAAATAAAATCCACGCTCTGCAGCATTAGAAACGTCCACCCTGTAACCGCTTGGATTAACCCTCGTTTTTTCAGTCATTCCCAAAAAACTTATGCCAGGATTGTCAGTTTTTCCATGACTGCGAAATAAGTTGGCAACATTAGAAAATTCATCAACTATCTTTTCATTTAACTTTTTCTCTTCAATAGACATCATGCCTGTGTCATCGATCTTCAGACCAATAGAAAAAAGCATATTTGTCGATTGCGGCAAACCACTTACAGTTGCAATTGTTGTGGTTGCTATTTCGTTGACCATCTGCGACAGATTCCTGTCACTTAATAGAGGTGCTGCAGTGTTGGTCGACTTATCAAACTTCGAAACCTCCTTGGCTGTAGCTTGAAATGTATTGTATGCATCTACAAAATCGTGAATGCGTTCCTTGGCAACCTCTGTGTCACCCAATACTGATACAGTTACAGGCTTTTCACTGGGCGAAAAAAACTCAAGATCAAGTCCTGGTATCACATCATTTGCCACATTTTCCGAACGTCTTACCTCAAGGCCTTCTCCACTTCTGGTGGCTCCAAGGCGTAAGACTAAATCTTGAGCCAGTCTGACAGTTGAAGTCTCTGTTGAGATAGTAAAATAATCATCTGGATATAAACCACCTTTTCCAAGGGCCAGTCTTAATCCCTCATCAAATAATATTGGGGTCCCAGGAATATAGCCCTCACCCACTTCTACAGAACCGCTGCCGCCAAACGTATCTTCCCATCTCAATTGTAGGCCACGTGTGATACCGACAGTACCCCTCTTCTCAACTCTAAAAGTATATGTTTTAGCGATATCCGGTTCAAATGTACCGGATATTTCTATGGGAGCATTGCTAAGACCTCCTGACGCCCCCCAGACTCCAGCAGAAACGTCGAGTTTACTTCTCGTTACGTCTTCATCAATTCCTTCATACTCATCGTAGGTCATCCACTTTGCTTGAACATCAATTTTATTAGAAACACCACGATGTTCATCGTCGCTCCACCACATTTCTTCTGAAGTTGGTGCAATTACATCCACATCCGTACTATCCCCGTCCCTTAAAACACTGGGATTCACTTCTACAAATAATCCATGTCCCAGAGGCAGACGCTTTGGGTCACGACGGCCTTTCTTACTGAACTCCAAATCGAAGAGTTCTTCACCATCTTCAGAGTCAAAAGCAGTAGCCTGATTAAATGGTCCTTCTTTACCCACTTCTCCAAGATAAGGGTGTCCAATATTGACAGAACCTTTTTCTCCAGTTTCAGAATATTCGTAATGCAATTTCAGTGGACTCGGGCCACCAACCTGTCCATTGCCCTCCACCCTAAAAATGATAGTATCATCTTCTAATCCATCGTATGTACCGGTAACTCGAACACCTCCTTCTGACGCCTTACTGCTCCAGTCGGATGGTTGTGAAATTTGTGGTGCACGCTCTGCGTCGCTCAGCCACCATAGCATATCGGATTTTTCTGCAGAAACATCAACAGTAAAGTTGTCACCACCTACAAGTTCACCGTCACTAATCAACAATTTTAATCCGTCCGTCACGTCAAGCGCGCTTCCTGGAACATAATTAAACTTGTTGATTTCTATTTCACCCTCTCGGCCGTTTATATCCTTCCAGACAATGAGTACACCGGCTTCAGAAGGAATCATTCCGGCACGCTCTACAGTAAACGTAAAGGTGTTGTCTTCTTCTCCAGAGTACGTTCCTCCAACTTCAACTATATTTGTTGAACCGCCAAATCCAGCTCCTGCTGCTTTTTTTGCTTCCTTAGCCTGAAGCCCCTTCCAGGTGGAAGTTTTATCAAATGTGTTTAGATAACTCGGCCCGCTAACTTCTCCGCCTTTAAGATTTACGTCTATATTAATTCGTCCTTGCTCACCTTTCGTGTCGCTGGTTAAAAGCAGCCTAAATGGGTTTTCGCCATGTGTTTTTGCAATATAGGCCTCCACCCCAGCGTCAGAGTTGTTGATGGCCTGCTTCAAATCAACGAGTGTATCTTTACCTTCAGCCAGATTGATTGTGACAGGCGTCTCATCTTCATCGTCTCCAACCTGAATCTGGATCTTGCCAGTACCAATCCGGATGTCGTCACGCTCGAATCCTTGAGAAGTTATTTGATGAGATAATGCCACTGATTCCACTATGATCGTATGCCTCCCCGGCACGGAATCTTTCCGTGCTTGTGGTTCCACAACATCCGGATCACTGGTTTCTACTTTCCGGGCTTCCCAAATTTCATACTTGTTCAGTGCCTCGGTTACCCCTTGGAGTTTTTTTAACTCCATTTTCACAGCTTCCCAAGCTTCGAGCTCACTTACTTTTTGTTCTTTTCGACTCTCCACAGGCTTAATTCGGCGCTGCTCGATAGCCATAAAGCGATCGATGATCTCCTTTGTGTTCAGCTTTGACC
>ENA-UPTF01000580-UPTF01000580.1-marine-metagenome-genome-assembly--contig:-NODE-580-length-25238-cov-3.666706_pt1 | contig 25238 bp, 27 predicted proteins | sample MGYA00238166_ERZ767019 | MGnify/ENA primary metagenome ERZ767019 (study PRJEB28930, sample SAMN06266391) | marine metagenome | isolation source: Sea water from 250 m depth | place: Atlantic Ocean | study... | reverse complement strand
GGTTGTGATTGAGCAGTCGTGGCCATTTATTGTGATTCTTCGATCATTTCTTCGTTTTTACTTTCTTCCTCGATATTATCGATTTCTTCTTCTAAATCCAAAGTATTTTTAATAGCGACTTCTCCTCCTATGACATTTACAAGAATTGTTACCTGAATTTCTGGGTGAAAAATCAGCGTAACTTCGTGTTCTCCAATTGATTTAATAGGTCCATCTGGAAGATTAACTTCGCTCCTCTCAATTTCTTTTCCTATATTCTTAGCGCTATTGACGATGTCAATGGTACCAATTGATCCATAAAGGTTGCCCTCTTCTGTCACATTAGCTTCAATAGTTAATCTCAGATTTTCAAATTCTTTTGAACGAATTGTTATTAATTCTTTTTCAGCTTCTTGCTTGCGCTCAAGTTCTTCTTTTTCTTGGCTCAAAATTTTTAAATTCTCAGGAGTGGCATAAGCAGCTTTCCCAGTTGGAACAAGATAATTTCTCCCATAGCCAGGTTTTACTGCAACTACATCTCCTATTTCACCAAGGTTTTTGATTGTTTCTTTTAGAATAACTTCCATTATATTTTCCAGAAAATTAAATATGCATTAAGAGTGCTTGTCGGTATAAGGTAACAATGCCAAAAATCTAGCACGCTTTATAGCTGTGGCTAATTGTTTTTGATAATGGGTTTTTGTTCCAGTAACTCTGCTTGGAATAATTTTCCCTGCTTCAGTAATGTATTTTTTCAAAGTATCAATGTCTTTATAGTCTATTTGATCAACTCCTTCAGCAGTAAATTTACAATATTTGTTGGTATTTCGTTTTATGATTTTTTTTCTTTTAAATTTTTTTTGACTTTTAAATCTTTTCATCGGCTTCTTCCTCTTTTTCTTCGGTTGCTATCGTCTTATCTGAATCAGTTAGATCAGTCTCAGATTTCTCATCCAAATCTTGATTATTTTCCTGATCTATTGTCCCGGTTGATTGTTTCTTCTCTTGATCAGTAGTACTCTTCTTATCCTTAACCTCAGAGTCAACTTGTTTTTTCTTTGTATCCTTGCCATGGGTTATGAATAGCTTGGATGGACTTGTTTCTGCATTTGCCATTCGGACAACCAAGTGCCTCATAATAGAATCATTGAATTCAAATGAAGATTTGATTTCTGATAAGGTTTGACTGTCACATTCAAGATTCATAAGTACATAGTGAGCCTTATGCATATCATTGATTGTGTAAGCTAGCTGAAGTCGCCCAATATCCTCTACCCTATGGATCTCCCCTCCATTTTTAGTCACAAGATCTTGATAGCGTTTCAGCATATCTGACAACTGATCACTCTGATCAGGGTGTACTAGAAGTACTACTTCGTAATGTCTCATAATTTACCTTATGGTTTAAAGCTGCCTTTAATTCTATCAAGTACAGCAAGGATTATATCGAACTAAACTATTCTTAAAATGTGAGCGAAATCCTACTTGAAATGATCAGTTTATTCAAACTAAATTGGAAGTTCTCTGGCGAATTACTTCGTATAACAGAACTCCAGTAGCTACAGAAACATTTAAACTCTCTATTTGACCCATCATAGGTATTGAAATCAGGTAGTCACAATTTTTTGTTGTAAGCTTTCTCATGCCCTTGCCTTCTGAACCAACAATAATTGCCACTGAAGAAGTGTAGTCAGCCTCCCAATAATTTAGGTTCGCCTGATCAGACGCGCCAAATATCCAGATACCCAGTTGTTTGAGTTGCTTCATAAATCGCACCAGATTCGGAATTTCTGCGATTGGGATTAGTGCTGAAGCTCCTGCAGAAACCTTACTTACAACCGGTGTATTTATGACCGCTCTACTTTTTGGAACAACTATTAAATCTACACCTGAAGCATTGGCTGTTCTCAAGCAAGCACCAACATTCCTCGGATCTTGTAATCCATCTAAAATTAAAATCAAAGGACTGTGGATTTTTTTTATAAATTCTAATGCGGCTTTTGAGTCCATATTTTTAGGTTGTTTTACTACTGCCACAATCCCTTGATTCTTAGTTGTTCCCGTAATCTGTTCAATCTTGTTCCTAGATACTCGGTTTAGTAAAATTTGATGTTGCTGAATTAAGTCAATCAACTTATTGAATCTTTTATTGAAAACATCTTCAATTAGAAAAACTTCAATAACTTGCTCTGGCTTATGCTTGAGAACATCGGAAACAGCGTTGATTCCATATATGTATACTTTTTCATTCATAGATTTTGGCAGAGTGAATAAATCATTTATCATTGATTATATCTTTTTAGCCGAGGTGGCGGAATTGGTAGACGCGCTGGCTTCAGAAGCCAGTGGGGGTAACCCCGTGGAGGTTCAAGTCCTCTCCTCGGCAAATTAAAAGATGATGTTATATCAAGATAGTTGCTTATATTAGGAAAACAAGTCTTCAAGGACAATATTGTCTTCCCTATCAGGACCTGTAGAGATAAGGACAATCCTCTTAGATAAGATAGATTCAATAGCATGAATATAATCTTTTGCTTCTATAGGTAAATCTTGAAAGTTTCTAATACCAGATGTTGGTTGTTTCCAACCCTTAAATTCTCTATAAATGGGTTTACACCCTTGTAATTCCTTGCTATTCATAGAGGTAGATGAAGAAAGAATTTCTCCGTTAAAATCATACTCAACAGCGATGTATATTTTTTCAAGCCCATCTAGAACATCCAGTTTTGTAAGACAAAAATGTGAAATACTATTGTTGATTATTGATTTTTTTACTGCAACTGCATCCAACCAACCACACCTCCTTGGTCTGCCTGTTGTTGCACCAAATTCAACTCCAACTCTACCTAAGTGTTCACCATTTTTGTCTTTGATTTCTGTAGGAAAGGGCCCTGAGCCTACACGAGTTGTATATGCTTTTATGATGCCGAGTACATGATTAAAATCTCTAGGCCCAAGTCCTGTCCCAGCGGATGCTGCTCCTGCTACTGTATTTGAAGAAGTAACATAAGGATATGTTCCGTGATCAATATCTAGCATTGTTCCCTGCGCTCCTTCAAAAAGGATGTTTGCATTGGAGTTATTGATTGAATTTAAAAAATCAGTTGTATCTTTAATATATGGCTTCACTTTGTCAGCGTAAGACAACCATTCTTCGCCTACAACTTCGATTTCCAGAGATTTTGTATTGTAGTAATTAACCAACAAAAAGTTGTGATACTCCATCAAATCATGAAGCTTCTCTAGAAATTGTTCTGGATGAAAAATATCGGATAAATGAATAGCTCTTCTAGCTACTTTATCTTCGTAAGCAGGTCCTATTCCACGGCCGGTAGTTCCAATTGCTTTGGATCCAAGCGCTTTTTCTTTGGCATTATCCAGAGCTATGTGACTCGGAAAAATTAGTGGACATAATTTACTGATGTGTAACTTATGATCTATGTTCGCTCCCTTCTTTTGCAGTAAAGTTATTTCGTCGAATAAAGTTGGGAGATGCAACACCACACCATTGGCTATAATGCAATCAACATCATTAAAAATACCTGAGGGTATGAGATGAAGAATTGTTTCATCGCCTTCAATCACTAAAGTATGACCGGCATTGTGGCCTCCCTGAAACCTAACAACAGCATTGCTCTGTCTGGTTAGAAGGTCGATGATCTTGCCTTTACCTTCATCACCCCATTGAGCGCCAATTACGATGATTGAGTTTGACAAAATTTATCCTTTTTTTATATAAGAAAGAGGATTAGCGCCCCTGATATTAGCAAAATAAAACCCATTACTCTGACGACACCTTCACCTAGATCTTCCAGTTGTGATGCAGCTTTCTTGAATAGTTGTGGGGAGATGAAAGGCAGAAGCCCTTCGAATATTAGGAGAAAAGCCAGACCAATCAATAACTCTGTTAAGCCCATATCAGTCTTTTTGATAGATTATTCAGAGTCGGTAGACTGATTCAGATACTTAAAGAAATCTCCCTTGGCATCTAAAACCAGAATATCATTTCCGGTTCCGACTGATTTCTTATAGGCTTCTATGCTCCTGGTAAAAGAATAAAATTCACTATCTTGTTGGTATGCACTGGCATAAATCTCTGTCTGTCTTGCATCACCTTCACCCTTGATGATCTCAGAATCTTTGTATGCGTTTGCCACTATAACAGTCACATCTCTATCAGCTGAGGCTCTGATGATTTCAGCATTTTCTGCACCTTCTGCTCTCAATTCAGATGCGAACCTTGCTCTTTCTTGCCGCATCCGATTGTATACCGACTCACTGACCTCGTCTGAGAGCTCAATTTTTTTAACTCGAACATCAATCAGTTCAATACCTAGAGTTATTGCGTTTTGAGCTGCACGTTCGAGCATATCACCCATGATGTCTCTCCTCTCTTCTGAAACCACTTCAATAACCGTTCGTTTAGCAAATTCAGAACGAACACCATCTTTAACGGTTTCCAACAATCGCTGTGCTGCCACCAATTCATCACCACCTGTTGCACGATAATACTGTTGTACATCATTGATTTTCCATTTGATGAAGAAATCGACATACAAATTCTTCTTTTCTAATGTCAAAAATAATTCTTGAGGATTGTTGATGGTAAGAATCCGCTTGGGATACTTTTCTACATTATTGACAAAAGGAACTTTAAAGTGCAACCCTGGCTCATAGCCCGTTTGTATCACTTCACCAAACCTGAACTTAAGTGCTAGTTCTCTCTCATCCACCGTAAAGATACTGTTGAGTAGCACCACAGCTAGACCGACGACAATGATAGTCAAGATGTTCTTCATTCTCTGATCCTCCCCCTAAGTCTTGGAGACTCTGATGTCCTGCCTGTTTGGTTTTGACTGCTCTGGGATAAGGGTGTTCCTCCAGAATTTGTCTTCTCTTCTTCTCTTCTTCCATGCTCTATTAATTTATCTATGGGCAAATACATTAGATTGCCGCTAGCCTCGGAATCCAAAAGAACTTTGTTGGAGTTGCCGTAAACAGTTTCAATTGCTTCAATGTAGAGTCGCTCCCGAGTCACTTGGGGGGCTTTTTTGTATTCAACCAATAATTTTTCAAATCGTGCTGCCTCACCTTCTGAGTCTGCAATGACTCGCTGTTTATAAGCCTCCGCTTCTTGTATCATTCTGGCGGCATCACCCCGCGCTCTAGGGACAACATCATTGGCATAAGCTTCTGCTTCAAAAGCAAGCCTTTCCTTATCTTCTCTTGCCTTGATTGCATCTTGGACTGCGTCTTCAACCTGTAAGGGAAAATTAGCATCCTGGAGATTTACTTTTGTCACAACTATACCGGTACCATAATCATCCAGTGTTTGTTGAATCAAATCTTGGGTTTGGATAGCCGTTTCTGTTCTACCTTCAGTCAATAAATAATCGAGATCGCTTTTGCCTGCAACTTCACGGATGGCACTCTCACTAACTTCGCTGAGAGTTTCATCTGCATCTCTTACATTGAAAAGGTAATCAACTGGATTTGTTTTCCGATACTGAACAACCAAGTCAACAACAACAATATTTTCATCGGAAGTCAACATCGTGGTTTGTTGTTTAAATCGATTGACTACATTTACGTTAACCACTTCAACAGATTCAATGGGCCAGGGAATGTGCCATCGCAAACCAGGCATTGTGGTTTGTGAATTGTTCCCAAATCGAAGCACAACCCCACGTTCGGAATCATCAATTTGATACAATCCTGAAAGCACCCATATAAAGAGGATCATCGACCCTATTAGAAGAATAGGCGGTTTTTTTCTTTGCTTTCCTGAGCCAGATGTTTTCATACCAAACAGTTTGTTAAATCGTTTTTGCCATTCTTCGACAATTTGATCTAGATCAGGTGGTTGACCTTTATTTGGATCCCAAGGGGATTTTCCGTTGCCTTGATCGTCCCATGCCATAATTATTTGTAACTCCTATTTTTTGATGATGATGTGGATTGTTCGGCTAGTTTACCTTTTACCACCTTAATGTTTGTATTTTTTTTCAATTTATTTAAGTTTAGCTCATCAATTTCAACCTCTAATTCTAAATTATTTTCGTCGGTAAAACACTCCTCAATCACATTGGAGTGAGAAAATATTAGAGACCTCTCTCTCGATTGCTCCAATCTTATTCGTAAAACTGCCCTAAACGGTTTTGGTTTAATGTATTTGGAAATAATAGCCAGTAGATTATCGATGCCGGTACCTGCTTTGGCTGAAATTTCAAGATGTGTAGTGTTATCAATAATTCCTAGATTTTGTTTCAGTAAATCAGTTTTGTTATAAACATAAATTGTTGGTATTTGGTCGGCGCCAATTGTACTCAAAATATCGTGCACAGACTTTCTGTGTTGATGTACATGTCTGTTAGTGGCATCTAAAACATGGATTAGTAGATCTGCATTGACAACCTCCTCAAGAGTTGACAAAAAAGCATCTATCAATTCATAAGGTAGGTCTTTAATAAAGCCTACTGTGTCACTTAGAATGGCTTTTCTTTTCTTAGGCAGTTTTATTAATTTAAACGAAGGATCAAGGGTGGCAAACAATTTATCCTGAACCAATATATTTGCGCCCGTCAACTTGTTAAAAAGAGTCGATTTACCAACATTTGTATAGCCCACCAAGGCCACACTTTTCATGATTTTGTTTCTCGATTTCCTTGTAGTCTGTCTCTGAGTTTCAATACTAGTTAGTCTTTTTTTGATTGATTTAATCCTTTGTTGAATCAAACGTCGATCGGTTTCAAGTTGTGTCTCCCCAGGACCACGTAAACCGATTCCACCTTTTTGCCTTTCTAAGTGCATCCAACCTCTGACAAGTCTTGTTGAGAGATGATTCAACTGAGCCAATTCAACCTGTAATTTACCTGTCTTTGTAACAGCTCTTTGTGCAAATATATCCAGGATCAATCTGGTTCTATCAATCACTCTGCAACTGATGGCTTGTTCTAAATTTCTTTCTTGAGAGGGAGTCAAGGGATGATTAAAAACAACCAAATCACTGCATTTGGTAACAACCTGTTCCTTAATTTCTTGAATCTTGCCTGAACCAATCAAACTACGACGATAAAACCGCTGACTGTCAACATATGTGATGCCATTGATGGCTGCTCCTGCTGAAAGTATGAGTGAAATAAATTCTTCAACATCTGATTCAATCGAGCCCTTGGCTGAATTTATGATCACCAGATGGGCTCTGGTTATTTTGTCATTGGATGCAATCATTTTATATAGATCGATTAGTTTAAAAATTCAGATACTTTATTCGCAATATCAACCTCAGATCCTCGGTGCAAAGGATCAAAAATCAAGCTACCTGCATCAGATCTAAGCCATGTAAGTTGTCTTTTCGCGAGCCTTCTTGTTGCTACAATAGCATTGGCTCTGGCTTCATCATGAGTACACTTGTTTTCAATAAACTCACAAATTTGTTTGTAACCTACAGACCTCAGTGAATTATGGGATGAAGTCAGAGAATCCTGAGATAAGAGATGCCCTACTTCGGAAACTAAACCCTGATCCAGCATTGCGTCAAAACGATTCTCAATACGATCATAGAGAATATCCCTTTTACTGGGAACCAAAGACAAATCAAGACATTGATAATCCATTTTTTTGTTATGTTCATCATGAAAACTGGAAATTGGCATGCCAGTAATTCTATAAACTTCTATTGCTCGTTGTATTCTCTGTTTATCTGAAGGGTCAATTTTATTTGCAGCAATGGGATCAATTCTATGAAGTTTCTGATGCAGTTTTGCCCATCCATTCTCCGCTGCCTCAGATTCTATCTGATTTCTAACTGTGGGATTTGCGCTTGGTAATTGCGAAATTCCTCGTTCTAGAACTCTGAAGTACATCATGGTGCCACCTACTAAAAAAGGGATCTTGCCTCTTCTTATGATTGATTGAATCAGCTGCTGTGCATCTTGATAGAATTCTCCTGCAGAATAATTCTCTGTGGGTTCGCAGACATCTATCAAATGATGGGGGCACAATTTTAATTCCTCAGAAGTGGGTTTTGCCGAACCTATATCTAAGCCTTTGTAAACCATAACAGAATCAACACTGATAATTTCCAGTGGATAACTTTTAATTAATTTGGATGCATGATTGGTCTTGCCAGATGCGGTTGGGCCCTTGAGAGTAATAATTTTATTTTCCATCAAATATCTTATTTACCCTATTTATTGGGTAAATGCAGGTAAGATGTGTTCCCCTATAATCGTAAGTGCATCCATTGGATCGTCATGCAAGCGGAGTGAGAGTTGGGTCTGGCCAGCTTCTTCAAATCTTTTAAATCTTTCTATCTCCTTATCTATATCTTCCAAGCCACCGGTCGAAGTCAAGACTTCACACAATCTATTAGCTAGTTTTACTGGGATGTTTTTTATATTTCCAGAACGATCAAACCAAGCATCTACGAAAGATTGAAAATTATCTTCTATGAGCTTGCATTCGTCAGAATCTAAGTAGAGGCTCAAAAGTTCGGATTCTAGTTTTCTTGCTCTCCAAGCCAATTCGCGTCTAGATTCGCGGTATGCTTCTTCTTGATCATGCTTAATATGCCAGGCCCAAAAACTATTAATGTGAACATTTTGATCTGGTTTGATCCTTCTACCAATACCTATTCTTATATTCTCAATTGCAGAATCTATAATTTCAGGAGGAGTTGCACCAATATACACACCATCCGCAACCCGTCCCTCCATTCTCATCATCATATGTTTGTATGCAGTACCGTAAACAATGGGTCTATTTGACTTCGCCCAGGTGTAATCGCAAGGAAAATTAACACTGAATATTTCGCCTTGGTAGGGATCATTCAGCTGATTTTTACAAGCTGCAAGAACAATTTCAATTGACTCTCGAACCGCTAAAACTATTTTCTTAGGCACCTTCAAACCCATCGCAGTAATATTCCCCTCACCTGCGCCTAAAGCTATTTGTGCACGACCATCACTAATCTCATTAAGGGTCAATAATGCGTTGGCAATCTTTAATGGATGCATTTCCAATGGACTTACTGCCAAAGGTCCAAATTTTAACTGTTTGGTTGATTGAGCTAATGGCACTAAACTTAAGAAGCCGTCCCAGTGAGAAAAATAATTTGAGGTCCAAAGGGCACGAATTCCATAATTTTCTGCAACAATCCCCAGTTCCTTTATTTCTGTAGGTGTTAAATCAGGCTCTAGTATGATGTCTATGTCCATAAACTGTTTTCCATTCTAGTTGATTCTGACAACCCCTTTTCTACTCTCAGCAGTATAATTCTTGATTCCTTTAAGAATCGCTTCTGCTATTTTCTGTTGATTAATTGGATTGATTAAAAATTTTTCATCTCCAGGATTTGAAAGATAGCTTGTTTCAATCAGTATCGAGGCCATTTCATTGGATTTTAGAACCACAAAAGCTGCTTGCCTTACGCTTAGTTTCCTCATCCTACTAACTTTCTTAAGTTCTTTTATTATGGCGTCTGCAACCACTAAACTTTGATCAAATGCTGTAACCTCATTAGCTCCCCGACTTAATTGAACAGCAGCTCTGGAGTAGCGTTTTACATGGTACATTGCTAACCACTCACCATCTTTTGGCATTTTAGCAGCATCAGATAAAGCATAAACAGTTGCCCCACGAACTCTAGAATCTCTAAAAGAATCAGCATGGATGGATATAAATAAAACAGCTCCTCCTTTTTTTGCTATATCAAGACGCTCATTTAAAGATGTTTTCTGATCGCAAGATTTCCTATTTTGAGGACATGGAAAATAATCGCCATCTCTAGTCAAAAAAGCACTCATACTTTTTTCAGCATTGATCGTATTTACTAAACGCTTTGCAATCTTCAAGACAAGGTGTTTTTCTAAAATATTTTTACCAGCAGTGCCAGGATCTTTTCCTCCATGCCCAGGATCAATGGCGATGATCATTTTTGACTGATTAATACTGTTTGTGGCAATTTTTTTACTGCCTTCATACATACTCTTAACATCAACAACCAATCTGAAATCCTCTGCACTACTGGATGGTATTGTCATAGCTTTATAAAGAACCACATCTTTGGTTTCAACCACAACTCTTAATTTAGTTGGGCTGTTTTTTGCAATCCTAACTTTGTTGATTAAGCCCTTTCCATTAAGTGTTGATTCCAGTTTTCTTATTTTACTAGCCTTGTATAAATCAATTACAACTCTGTTGGGTCGATTTAGGGTAAAAATTTTATATTTAGTCTGCTTGGATAAATCAAGAACCAATCGAGTATCACCATCGTGGGCACTAATTCTTATGTTTTTTAAAGCCGACTCAGCATTCGTTTCACTGAAAGTACAAACGACTAAAGTCAGAAATAAAAACAATGAATAGATTTTTCTGTATTTATTTATAGCCTTACCAAGTTTTATTTTTCTAAGCTAACGCTATTACTTTAGCCAACAATTGAGAATATTTCTTAGTTTTTTAGAGTTACAAATCACATCTGGGATTCTTTGATTCGTTAAATCCCCAAGAGTAAATAATATTTCCAAATCTGGAGGCAATATATCTGGTGTGCCTCTTTCAGGCCATTCAATTAGAAAGATAAATGGATTGGATGAGGCTGGTTGTTCATGCAGCTCCAACTCAATAATCTCTTTTCTGGTATCAATACGATAGAGATCGATGTGGTAAACATCATAAATCTTTGTGTTATATATTTCGATGAGTGTGTAGGTGGGACTTGTTACATTCCCTAGAAAACCCATTCCATTAAGAAATCCCTTGGCAAAAGTAGTCTTACCAGAGCCTAAATCTCCCTTGAGATAAATAACTGAGGATTGTGCCGGTGAATTGCAAAAACACTCTGCCAACTTGGAGCCAAAATTATTTGTTTCGGATTCACTCAATAATGGTTTCATGGATTTAGTTGTTGTTTTAAATGTTTGAACAAATCCGTAGCAATAAGCCCTCTTTCGCCATCTTCTACGGCAAGATCGCCTGCAGTAGCATGGACATTTGCTGCAATCGCAGCGAGCAATTGGTAATCAATATTTTCAAATTGTCCCAGTAAACCAGCGATAACTCCAGTCAATAGATCGCCCATTCCAGCTGACGCCATACCAGGATTACCTGAACGAACAAGGTAGGGTATCTGATTTGATCCTCCCACCAAGGTATTGCTTCCTTTTAAAACAACCGTTCCACCAAATTTCTTGACTAACTTATCCAGTGAATCCAATCGTTGAGATTGAATTACTGGATTGATTACACCTAATAATCGCCCTGCTTCCCCAGGATGAGGTGTTAAAATCCAATTCTCTCTATTTCTTGGGCTATGGGATAAGATATTTAGCGCGTCAGCATCTACGACAAGAGGCAAATCCGACTCAAGAACACGCCCAAATAAATGTTTTGCCCAATCATCCAAACCCAAACCAGGGCCTACAGCAATTACAGTGGCTTTAGCTATCAAGTCATCAATTTTATCTACATTATTATCCAATGAGTGGCACATCACTTCAGGTCTGAGTTTTGCGACAATGGGTACATTGCTTTTCCTCGTAGCCACACTTACTAAACCTGCACCAGATCTAAGTGCTGCCTCAGCAGCAATTCTGACTGCACCACCCATTCCATGATTACCACCAACCACAAGAATATGACCAAAATTACCTTTATGAGATGCAAGGGGTCTTTTCGTCAAAACTTTTTTGGATAATTCCTCAGTAACAAAAGTCAAGGAAGGTACAGCAGATTTATAACATTCCTCAGGTATATTTAAATTAGAAAAAAATACTTCGCCAGAGCACTCTGGACCTGCATTTAAAAACAATCCTTGTTTATAGCCAACAAAGGTAGTTGTAACTTGTGCGGAGATAGAATCCCCCATTTTCTCACCAGTGTCTGCATTGAGACCTGAAGGGATATCGAGAGAAAGTATGGGAATAGAAGAAAGGTTGATTGTTTGGATGCATTCAAGAAAAATACCTTCCACTGATCGGTTCAAACCTATACCAAATATTGCATCAACAATTAAATCAGCAGAAAAATTAAGACTTTGATCCCAAGGAATTACCTCACCATTCATTTCTGTATATTCTTTATATGCTTGCAGGGCATCTCCTTTGAGCTTGTCCTTTGAGGATAATGAAACGACATGAACTTTCTTTCCTTCATTTAAAGCCCTAACTGCAAACAAATACCCATCACCAGCATTATTGCCAAGGCCACAAATAACAATAATAGAAGCGGTATCAGGATAAAACTCAATAGCTTTTTCGTAGGCAAAGTCAGCTGCTTTTCTCATTAAAACCAGTCCAGGGATACTTGATAGTTGCATTGCCAATTTGTCTATCTCAGAGACTTCTGCTGCTGGATATACAAAATTGCCTGAAATAGTCATACTAATTATTATACTTTGCTTAACTCTAAAACTCTCATAGGGAAAGAAAAGAATGCAAGATCCAGGTGAGCTTAAAAAACTTATTCAAAGGTGGTCAGAAGAACTTGGCTTTGATGGCATTGGAGTTGCAGGAATTGATATCAATGAGGATGAGAAATATTTGAACAAGTGGCTTGAAAACAAATTTCATGGCTCCATGAATTACATGGAAAAACATGGATTAAAAAGGTCCCGCCCAGATGTACTACTCCCAGGAACCGTTAGGGTAATTTCATTGAAAATGCACTATTTTTCAAGAGATGCAAAAAGAGCTCAAAATTTATTGGAAAACACTGGAATTGGATACATCTCAAGTTATGCATTAGGGCTTGATTATCATAAAACTATTAAAAATAAACTGAAAATCTTAATCGGAAAAATTAGGGATTTCTCAAAATTACAAGGGCAGAATTATTTCGTAGACACTGCTCCTGTTTTAGAGAGAGCATTGGCAAGGAATGCTGGCTTAGGGTGGATTGGTAAAAACACAAACTTAATTGATAAAGACAATGGATCCTGGTTCTTTCTTGCTGAGATATTTACTGATATACCCCTACCTCTTGATCAGCCTGCAAACAATCATTGTGGCACTTGCTCAGCTTGCATTGATATTTGTCCAACTCAGGCTATTGTTGGTCCTTATCAACTTGATGCAAGAAAATGCATATCTTACTTAACCATTGAAAATAGAAAATCCATTCCTGTTGAAATGAGAAAAGCCATAGGCAATAGAATTTTTGGTTGTGATGATTGCCAAACAATTTGTCCTTGGAATAAATTTGCCAAGAGAGTCAAAGAGAGAGATTTTTTACCTAGATCTACCCTCATGGATCAACCTTTGGAGAAGTTATTTCTTTGGTCTGAAAATGAATGGAAAAAAAATACACTAGAGACTTCCCTACAAAGACCTGGTTACTCAGGCTGGCTGAGAAATATTGCTGTGGCCCTAGGCAATGCTGAACCTACTGAAGGTATCCTAAGCGCTTTAAAATCAAGAGTAAATGAGAAATCGACTATGGTCAAAGAACATGTTCTGTGGGCCTTGGAGCAACATAAAGAAAAAAGAAATTAAAAGCTAGTTGTTTAGAATACTTATGGCAGTACGGTGGCGACAGAATTGAAAAAATGCTTGCCGTATTTCACACTGACAACTTCTTCGTACAACATATTAAAATGTTCATCATTGTGAATTGGGTCGATACTTTCTGCATTCACTACCAGTAAAGGTGCATCGTCGTAATAATAGAAAAACTTTGCATACGAATCGGTCAGTTTTTCTAGGTAATTTGAATCTATCAAGCTGTCAACTGAGTTCGGTCTGTTCTTGATTCGTGCAATCAATACATCAACGGGTGCTTGTAAATAAATAACCAAATCTGGATTAGGGGGATTTATTTGTAATGATTTTTTGACCTGTTTGTAAAGATTCAACTCCTCAGTGTTTAGATTCAATTCTGAAAAAATGCAATCTTTCTCAAACAGAAAATCGGCTATGCTTATGTCTGAGAAAAGGTCTTCTTGATTAATGCTCTCCATTTGCTTTGCTCTTTGAAACAAGAAAGATAGTTCTGTGGGTAGGGCATTTGATTTAGGGTCAAGATAAAAATTTTCTAAAAAAGGATTGTTTTCAGGCTCTTCTAATATTAATTTTCCACCAACATGATCTGCTAGTCGTTGAGCTAGGCTTGTTTTACCAACGCCTACTGGACCTTCGATTGCAACAAATCTTGATTCAAGTTTTAGTGGTACAACCTTTGCCATAATCTTTATATTAGCAAAATATTTAAAGTTCTAGTTTCATTTATATTTGAATCGTCTATTTTTTTACCAAAAACTGACATCATTCAAAAAGACTACGAGCAATTCTCAGTTTGGAGTTTGTATCGATGGGTTATACAAATAATTGATTATACTTTTATAATACCTCAACGCTCCCTTCGTCTAGTGGTTAGGACGCTGCCCTCTCAAGGCGGAAACAGGGGTTCAACTCCCCTAGGGAGCGCCAGATTAAGATCGACAATATCCTTTAAACAAGTTTCCATGCTAAACGAGATGATCCTTCGTTACTTTTTTTTGAACAGAGACAAAGTCTCTTTAACCTCAGGAGGAGCCTCTATACCAAAGTGCTCATAAGCTTGAAATGAAGCTGTTCGCCCTCTAGATGTTCTTAACAAAAACCCTCTTTGAATTAAAAAAGGCTCGATTATGTCTTCCAATGTTCCTCGTTCCTCACCAATTGCTGCAGCAATGGCGTTTATGCCCACAGGTCCACCACCGAATGTTTCAATAATTGCTAATAAAAATTTTCTATCCAAAAGGTCAAATCCATTTTCATCTACTTTCATCAACTCCATTGCATCGGTAGCTACCTGCTGATCAATTCTTCCCTCTGCCCTAACCTCTGCAAAATCTCTTGTACGACGTAATAATCGGTTGGCTATCCTTGGGGTTCCTCTGGCTCTGGTAGCAATTTGTTGTGCTCCCGTGTCATCAATATCGATATTAAGAATCCCGGCAGAACGTTTTACAATGGTGCTTAACTCATCAAAATTATAAAATTCCAGACGCTGAGAAATTCCAAAGCGGTCTCTAAGTGGTGATGTAAGTGACCCCGCACGTGTCGTTGCTCCAATCAATGTAAATGGAGTAAGGTCCAATCTTATTGATCTTGCTGAAGGACCTTCACCTATAACAATATCAAGCTGGTAGTCTTCCAGTGCAGGGTAGAGAACTTCCTCTACTACAGGACTTAATCGATGAATTTCATCAACAAATAGAACATCCCGCTCTTCCAAATTAGTCAATATGGCAGCGAGATCTCCAGGTCTCTCCAGTGCTGGTCCTGAGGTGTGTTTTAAATTGACATCCAATTCATTGGCTATCACATGTGCCAAAGTCGTTTTTCCCAATCCAGGTGGGCCAAATATTAAAACGTGATCAAGTGATTCTTCTCGGTTTTTTGCAGCGCTGATGAAAATATCCATCTGTTCTTTCACCGGCTGTTGGCCTACATATTCAGTCAGATCCTTTGGTCTGAGCATTCGGTCAATTGACTCTTCTTTGTCCCCTATCTCAGTTGAAATTATGCTATCGGTATCTGGCATTGCTCTTAATTATTTATTTAAAGACTGTAAAGCTTGTTTTAAAAGTTGCTCTACAGTTAATCCATTAGAGTCAATTCCATCTAAAATTTTTCTTGCTTCCACACTTTTATAGCCCAGAGATGTTAAAGCATTATGAGCCTCTTGAATCATCTGTAAATCCTTGGATTCAATAGTGCCTTCTTTGGCTGAACCCCCTATCTGATCTAGCTTATCCTTCATTTCAACCAATAGACGCTCTGCAGTTTTTTTGCCAATTCCAGGTAGATGAACCAAGGTATCCACATCTTGAATTTGAACACACCTGATGAAACCCTCAACGTTTATTCCAGATAATATCGTGAGGGCAAGTTTTGCACCAACACCACTTATTTTTATCAAGGCTCGAAATAATTTTCGTTCATCCTCAGTTATAAAACCATACAAAGTATGTTGATCTTCCCGGACAATTAAATGAGTCAATAATTGAACAGTTTGATTGATTGCTGGAAGCTTAAAGCTTGTAGACAACGGAACATGAACCTCATAACCGATACCTTTAACCTCTAGAAGAACCTCGGACGGCTTCTTGTTCGTTATCAAACCATTGAGAGAGCCAATCATCGATCTGAAGGTTTCATTGTTTTTTCCATTTCATAACTATGGGCATGGCAGATTGCTATTGCAAGTGCATCCGACTCATCAAGTCTAAGCTCCCTATTTTTTATACCAAGGATGATTTTGGCCATATATTGAACCTGCTCTTTTTCCGCGGAGCCCTTGCCAACAACTGCCTGTTTGACCTCTCTGGCTGCGTATTCATAAACCGTCAACCCACTTTTAAATGTACCGCAGATTGCAGCTGCCTTTGCTTGACCCAACTTAAGTGCACTATCTGCATTGCGATGCATAAAAACATTTTCAATGGCTACCACATCAGGTTGGTATTCTTGCATCAAGTTTTCAATTTCCTTAAAGATAATATGAAGTCTTTTATGAAACTCCTTTTCTTTGGTCACAATGACGCCACTTCCTACATAAGTGGACTTGTTCCCTTGGGTCTCAATGATCCCATAGCCGGTTACTCTGGACCCAGGATCTATGCCAAATATTATCATCAGTATTTATTCTATCTTATTGTTTTTAAATTGTTTTTTAACCAATACTATCCAAAACTTCATCAGGTATTTCTGCATTTGAATGGACCGCCTGAACATCATCCAGATCTTCAAGGACATCCAAAAGCTTTAGCATTGATTCAGCATGTTTAATATCCATAGAAACGCTGACCGATGCCCTCATTGTGATTTCGGCAATGTCAGGATTAACTCCTTCTGCAATTAGAGATTCTTTAACATTCATGAAATCTGTAGGACTAGTAATAATATCAATTGATCCATCGTCATTAGATTCTAGATCTTCTGCACCAGAATCAATTGCGATCTCCATTGTTTCATTTTTGTTATTAACTTCAGGAATTGTCATCAACCCTACTTTCTCAAAAAGATATGAGACAGATCCATCTGACCCAAGATTGCCGCCAAATTTAGATAAAGCATGTCTAACCTCTGCAACAGTTCGATTGCGATTATCAGTCATACATTCAATAAATATGGCTGCGCCACCAGGACCATAACCTTCATAGGTCACTTCTTCAAAATTGAATCCTTCTTCATCTCCAGAGCCTCTTGAGACAGCCCGATCTATATTTTCCTTAGGCATACTCTGTGATTTTGCTTTATCTATTGCTGCCCTTAGTCTTGGGTTAGCACTTGGGTCGTTACCGAGTTTCGCTGCAACTGTAACTTCTCGAATCAACTTAGAAAAGAGCTTACCTCGTTTTTTGTCTTGTCTGCCTTTTCTATGTTGAATATTAGCCCATTTACTGTGTCCTGCCATGTGATTCTAAGATGTATTGTGTGTAATTTGTTATATGTTTATCAATCTATCTACATAATAAACCATTGCATTAGATGGATCATAGCAAAACTATCTGAATGCAATATCTATAGTAATCAATCAATGAATTAGAGCTAATTTCTGGATTAACATATAAAGGCTAATATTTAATGTACTATTTTAAGTTTTAAATATAAAGTATTGTTTATTAATATATTTTTAATTATAACTTTTATTTATATAAAACGCTTTTTTGGTAGTTTTTTTGTCGTTTTTTTATCTTAGTTAAAACACTCCAGCGTTTTTAAAAAAAGATCTCAAAACAAAGAAAAGTAAAGGATTGGTAAATATTGATAAGTAGAATTAGATGCAATTAATGTGAATTTAAAAAATTGTCATTTAAACAACAAAATTGCTAAATTTCTTTTAACTTTTAAGAGCAATATCCCACTGAAACACTTGAAAATGACTAAAAAGGACTTAATTTATTATTGTCCCCTACTCCAGAACCCTAATAAACTAAGGTTTTTTTCCGTTTTTAAGTATGTTTTTTATGCCCACTAACTTCCAAGAAAGCATAAATCACTTCTTATTTTCATCAAAACCTCCTGAAAACCCTTAGTTACCTAGACTAATTGCTTGCTTGATAATAAAATTTTCTGCTAATCTCGGCTGAGATTTGCAATTGAATCAATTATTTCTCCATAACTTTCATAAAACTCTTCTGAATATCCATCATCGAGTGTAAGTGGAGATTCTATATCCTTGGATAAGTCCAATAAATTGTTATCTATGTAAAATTGCAAAAGGTTAACCAAGCGATCAACATCCTTGATTTTATTGTAACGATTGAATAACCCCCAATTTTGTACTGAGCCCGATGTGGGATAATATTTCGTTATTCTTGTAAAGATAATATCGTTCTTTCGATCAACAAAAATATACTGACCCCATTTACCGCTGGCATTAAAAATACTTCCTTCCTCATCATTCTTTGATACCCACCAATGTAAGGAGTACCCCCTTTCGGTATCAGTCCACCACTGTGGGGTTACATCCCATATTTGGGTGAAAGTTTCATCAACAAAATCTTTTGAGATAATTTCTTCACCATCCCAGTTGCCATTTCGAGAGAAAAGAAGTCCAAATTTTGAGAAATCTCTTGCCGACATATCTATGCAACAGTAGGTCAGAACATTACCTGCACCATCTTTCCATAAGGTCGATTCGTTAATACCAATTATGCTAAAAATCCTCTCCACCAAAAGTTCATCAGCCCTCTTGCCTGTTACCTTTTGTAGAATATCTCCGAGCAACATTGAGTTGATATTGTTGTACTCAAAGAGAGTTCCAGGTTCTTTCTCCATCCCAATTTGTTGGGCGTAATCGAGCTGGTCATATAGAAAAAACATATTCTCATGCTGATTCTCAGGGTATTCAAGGCCACTGGACATGATTAGCAGATCCCTTATAGTGACTTCAGATCTCCCATCATTAAAGTAATCAAGATAGAGTCCTACTTTGTCATCAAGACTGTTAATCTCACCACGATCAATTGAAATACCTACAAGAGCCGCATAAAAACTTTTAGCCATAGACCATGATGTGCCAAAGGAAGAGGCATCAAATTCTTCTGCGTATCTTTCGCCAATTAGATATCCGTCCTTAATAAGCACCACCGCTTGAGTGGCAGAATCAGCGAAAGAAAGATCAAAAAGTGCTTTCACTTTATTCTCAGAAACATTGACTTCACTGGGATTTTTTTGTGTCCAGTCGCCATCTGGAAATTCCAAAGATTCCGCAAAAGAATTTTGAAAAATAAACAGCAATAAATAAACAACCAAAAAGTGGGCTTGATTTTTAGGTGAGAACGTCATGTTTTCCTCGCGATTTAAATAAGAGATTTCTGCGTACCTTATAACAAATTGTTCTTCAGCAAATCAACATATTCTTCCATATTCATCATCCTTGATCCCTTAATCAATATTACACTTTTCCGATCAAGTAAATCAGACAGCAAAGACAAAGGAAAATCTTCGGTTTTGTGAAGAACGTGAATTTTTTCAAATTGAGATCCCTTGTCTTTCTGTTTTGCTTTAGAAACGAGATTTTTGAACTTCTCACCCTTTACAAAAATTGCCTTAAGATTCGGCACATTTATTGCTTGCTGAAAAATCTTGGCATGCTCAGCCTCAGAATATTGACCTAATTCAAACATGTCACCGATAATCAAGAGCTTGCTTTCGGGGTAAGAGCCATTAGTTGCAAGATCATTTAATGCCGAAGCGAAAGATTCAGGATTGGCATTGTAGGTGTCGTTGATCAATAAATGTTGGCCTATATGTTCAATGAAATACCTGTTTGTTAATGGGCTTGTAAATTCACACAATCTTTCAATTGATTCTGAGTATTTAACGCCAAGTTCTCTAGCTGCTAATATAGCCATCAATGCATTGTGACAATTGTGCTTTGGACCAAGATTCATTCTCTTAGAGGACTGGAAACGTCTGGAGCTAGAGTTCGAAGTCTGTTGGAAAGACAAGCTGAAAAACCCTGGTAAACTGCCCTCTTCCTGACCTGAGACAAATGTGCAGATCCAATTCTGAGTTAATGGTTTAGTCTCCGAAGCTCCTTCTAGGTTATGGTGGACATTAACACGAAAGGTCTGATTCATTTCCATAGGCTTATCCGATTTGCCCCAGTTTTCAAAAGCACCATCAATGAAAGACCCACCATCTGTAAGACCATCCAACAACTTCGTTTTCGTTTTGATGATATTGGCTTGGTTCTCAAAAATTTCGATATGGCTGTTATTGATGTTAGTTATAGCAAGCACATCAAATTTTAAATACTTGCTGATTAAGTCAAAATCTCCTAATTTCCTTGCGCCACATTCCAGAACAAGGAACTTAGTCTCACATTTAAGCCTGAGGACAGTAAATGGAATTCCAAATTGGTTGTTCTCGTTATCTTTGGTCGTAATTGATTCATCATTATCAAGAATATGTGCCACCATTTCTTTGAGGGTAGTCTTACCGTTGCTGCCTGTAATCGCTAAGGTTTTTGGGTTGACTTGTTGTTGTTGATACCTAGCCATCTTCAGTAATGCTAGATAAGTATCCTCCACAACTATGCCAGTTTTGTTAATGATTTCCTTGGTAGATATATAAGCTTGAGCTCCAGCCTCTATAGCGGTTTCACAAAAATCATTGCCATCATATTTCTCTCCAAGCAAGGCCAGGAATAATGTATCCCGATTAATTCTTCTGGAATCTGTGGTTATGTATTGGAATCGCTTGTTTTCCCCGGTCAGATTACCGCCAATAATTTTTGCTAGGGAAGCTAAATCATTTACATCTATTAATTCAAACAATTTTAATCTCTTATGAACTTTTTTGGTGCCCCGGAGAGGATTCGAACCTCTGACCCCCGGATTAGGAATCCGATGCTCTATCCTGCTGAGCTACCGAGGCTTGGGAAAATTATAACACTAATCTTTCTGGGCTTAATTTGGTATCTTTGAAGGATGGGTCGAGAGATACACTCACATCTAATTGAAGTTAGCAAAAAGCATTGTAAGCCTCTGCAAAAACTACTCCAAAAAAACGGAGTAATTGAAATCAATGTACCTAAGAATTTTCCTCTCTTTGATTGTTTAACTCAAACTGTAATTGAACAACAACTTGCTTATGCGGCAGCAAAAACCATATGGCAACGATTAAATAAGGCAGCAGCATCAGCCGATCAAACACTATTCCAATTCTGCAATCAAAACAACCGAGCAACTCTTAAAAAAATCGGCTTGTCTGGAAATAAAATCAAAGCAATTTTGGGTGCCAGATCAGCAATAAAAAATGGTGCTCTCAATGCTGAAGATTTATCAGATATGGATTATAAAAAACTTCATAAAACTATTACTTCACTCTGGGGTTTTGGTAATTGGTCAGTTGATATGATTGCGATTTTTTATTATGGAATGACCAATATTTGGTCTGATCAGGACTTGATCTTAAATCGAGGAATTAAATCTCTCTGTGAAGAAACTGACTTGAGCCCAGAAGATCTCTTGCAGTTAGTTGACCCCTATCAATCTTATTTGGCTCTTCATATCTGGAGATACAAAGACTGAAAATCAAGTGGTCTAAGATTTAGTAAAAACAAGAGAGGCGTTTGTCCCTCCAAAGCCAAAACTATTAGACATTACAGTATTCAAACCAATGTCCTCTTCCATGGCTGTTACAATTGGAACACCCTCCGCGCCTTCATCAAAATTTTCAATATTCGCAGAAGCTGCAATAAAGTCTGAATCAAGCATTAAAAGTGTGTAAATCGCCTCATGGACACCAGCAACTCCTAATGAATGTCCTGTAAGAGATTTCGTTGAAGTGAGTTTAGGTATTTCCTCACCAAAAGTTTCCTTAATGGCTTCAAGCTCTCTGATATCACCAATAGGCGTGCTTGTCCCATGAGTATTTAAATAATCAACTTTACCGATACTTTGCATGGACTGTTGCATACATCTAATAGCTCCTTCCCCAGATGGTTGAACCATATCAAAGCCATCTGAAGTAGCTCCATAACCAACAAGCTCAGCATAAATCTTTGCATCCCTTGAAATAGCATGTTCATATTCTTCAACCACCACAACACCACCTCCACCAGAAATAACAAAGCCGTCTCTATCCCTATCAAAGGGTCTTGAAGCGAATTCAGGAGTTTCATTGTAATTCGATGACAAAGCCTTCATTCCATCAAAGAATGAAGCTAAAACCCAATGGACTTCGTCACCAGCACCTGCAAAAACAATATCTTGCTTATCAAATTGTATTAACTCAGCAGCATTTCCTATGCAATGAGCACTCGTAGCACAAGCTGAGCTGATTGAATAATTAATCCCCTTAATTTCAAAAGCTGTACCTAAGACACCGGAGTTACCGCTGGCCATTGATCGAGTTACTAGAAATGGGCTAACTTTACCTTTTTTCCTGAGCGAATCAGCACCAAAAACAACTGATTCTGGTGAACCTCCGCCATTACCCATTATTAATCCAGTGCGAAAACTACTGACTTGATCCTGGTTAAGTTGACTGTCCTCTATCGCTTCTTTCATGGCGAGATAGTTAAAAGCAATTCCATCACTCATGAAGCGTTTTAGTTTTCGATCAACATGGTCTTCTAGATCAAGATTAATGGTTCCTGCAACCTGACTTTTAAGACCGTAATCTGCAAACTGTTGGCAGAATTCAATACCAGATCTCCCTGTCTTTAAAGATTCAGTAACCTCTTGCTTGTTATTGCCGATGGAACTTAGAATGCCTAAGCCAGTTATAACAACTCTTCTCATTAATTAGCCTCTGATAGATTCTGAAATAGGCCAACGCGCAAATCCTTACCGCTATATATGATCCTGTCATCTGCGGTCATCGTGGCATCGGCTATTCCCATAATAAGCTTTGATTTAATGATTCTTTTTATATGTAAATGATAGGTTAATAATTTTGTTTCTCTAGTTACCTGTCCGGTGAATTTGATCTTACCACCACCCAATGCTCTGCCACGACCTTCACCTCCCATCCAACCAAGAAAAAAACCGATCAATTGCCACATCGCATCAACACCCAAAGACCCTGGCATAACAGGATCAGCATGAAAATGGCAATCAAAAAACCAAGCATCTTTTTTAATATCTAATTCTGCAATGATTTCACCTTTGTCATAATCGCCACCTCTCTCACTGATGTGGGTGATGCGATCGAACATCAACATTGGTGGCAATGGTAACTGAGCATTACCAGGACCAAAAAGCATTTCTTTGGCACAAGCCATAAGTTCTTCGAGGTTATATTTATTTTTCTTTTTCATTGTTTCTATTTTACCAAAATGAAGATATTAGAATGTTAATAAGATTAAACTCCATATTGTAATTGCAAGGTTTTAACTTTTCCAAACCAAGGCACACTAACAATAAAAATCTTGTTGTTCTCAATCAGGTTCATTGGCTCTATTTTTTTACTGCCTTGCAATTCAACAACCAACTTTGGAAGGGTGTCATGATGTGTCACTATCAGTATTATTTTTCCCTTATGTTTGTCCATGATTATCTTTATCAAGCCTTCAATATCAGTAGCATCAATCAAATTGATTGGCAGACTTAGGTTTTTTGAGACAGGCTCTGCTGTTTCCTGGGTGGCTCTTAGTTGTGTGGCATAAATTGCATCAACTCCAGTAACAACATCAATAGACTCAATAATTTTTTGGAGTGAGTTAGCTCTCTGCAATCCAAGTTGACTCAAACCGGGATTGATGTCTTTGCTTGAATCGATCTCCGTATGTGTAGTTAAAACAACAGTGGTGGTACTTTGGGATTCAAAAAACCATGAAAGCAATGTTGCAAAAGAAATGAAGACCAATGTAACAATTACACGTCTGATAAGTCGTTTCTTTCGTTTGGTCTTGTACTCTTCGGTTCTATCAATCATCGGAATCCTTTGTTTCTATGACTGTGTATTCTGCATCAATTATTGAGTCATTTGCACCTGTTTTATTTTTTCGCTGATTCCATAAAACTCGAATATAAAAGATTATTGCGACCAGAAACAAAAATGTCCCAATGACAACGAATACAAAACCACCCACCATTATGGCAAGAACAAACGCCACCAAGCCAAAAACAATACTCAGTGCTCGTATTATTAACTCTAAAGGCAACATCGTCTTTTGGACCACCTTGATTAATCATTCATAAATTAAAGAAACCATTCTAACTTTTCAATGGAAATGATTCGAAAAAACTTTCCTTATTTTGTCAACTATTTTGTTGAATGTTCTCTATTTGTTCTCTATTATTATACGCACAGACATGAATCATAATTTAGGAAAAAATGATGCTAACACCAAGTGAACAACGAACATTCAAATTTGTGCAACAATACTTTCTAAAAAATGGTCACGCCCCTACTTTGCAAGAGATTGCAAAGGGGATTGGAATAAAATCAAGAGGTGTTGTACACCGCTATCTAAGAGCACTTGAATCATCCAATCTAATTACCATCCTATCAAATCGTAGACGTGGTATTTGTTTAAATCTAGACGCGGATGAAAATGCATCCATAAGACCTATTATTCCGCTGTTAGGGCGCATTGCAGCAGGTCAACCTATTGAGGCGATTGAGGGTCGAGATGAACTTAATTTAGCTGATTTCCTGATGAGTTCGGATCGATTTGCTCTTCAAGTCACTGGGAATTCAATGATTGATGCAGGGATCCTAGACGGAGATACTGTCATCATTAGACAACAACAAACTGCAACAAACGGAGATATTGTAGTGGCACTCATCGACGGCATTGAAGCAACTTTGAAACGACTTAAAAAACTTCCTGATGGAATGATTTTATTGATGCCAGAAAATAAATTTATGGAACCCAAAGTGTATCCGGCTCAACGAGTTCAAATTCAGGGAGTGGTTGTTGGTCAACTCAGAAGTTATCAGTAAAAATTCCCAACCGTGGTGGCCACGGATGATTGTATTGGTTGATATGAATTCATTTTTTGCCTCTATTGAGCAACTTGATCAACCAGAATTGTTTGGACGCCCCATTGCCGTCACCAATGGGCGTCAAGGAACGTGCATCATTACTTGTTCTTATGAAGCCAGGTATTGGGGCATCAAAACAGGCATGCGTCTCAAGCAAGCAAAAAAACTTTGCCCAGAATTAATTCAGAGACCTTCCAGACCAAAACGCTATGCAGAGATATCCACAAGAATTATGCATGGTCTAACAAGCATTACCCCTGATGTGGAAGTGTATTCTGTTGACGAAGCTTTCCTAGATATGACACATTGTCAAAAAATTATTAG
>ENA-UPTF01000579-UPTF01000579.1-marine-metagenome-genome-assembly--contig:-NODE-579-length-25263-cov-3.968514_pt1 | contig 25263 bp, 16 predicted proteins | sample MGYA00238166_ERZ767019 | MGnify/ENA primary metagenome ERZ767019 (study PRJEB28930, sample SAMN06266391) | marine metagenome | isolation source: Sea water from 250 m depth | place: Atlantic Ocean | study... | reverse complement strand
AATGATCTGGATTCGTAAGCAAAAAAGGTTGATCTTGGTGGTTCTTTATTGATCTCAATAATTGATGGATCCTCCCAGATATTTCCCGGATGGCAAATGTTCGATATTATCATGCCGAAAAAAATAGATGAATATCTAATGTTGGATCTCATTTTTCTAAAAAATGGTTATTCTATTACAATTACAATTTACGAGAATCTTTTTTTTAGTTTATTGTTTCATGTTATCATAATATCATTAGAATAATAAAAAATAAATTCAAAGATAAAGTATTGAATATTGGATTATAATCTTTCACATTACGAATCAACATTTATAAGGTTAGAAATGTCAGCGAAAGGGGTATCAAATCTCACCAAAGATATTTAGTATATTATTCGCAATCATGATCATGAATGGATGTACAGACAATTCGGAAAAGTTTTTTGGATTGGTCCCTAACCCATCACAATTAAAGATAAAGAATGGGACGATCGAATTAGAAGGAGCAATCGGGCTTCGTTATGACCAAAATGACACCGATCTATCAAGAATATCAAAACAACTTTCAGATAGATTGGCTGACCATGGTATCAGAGTCTCAGGAAAAATAGATCAGGTTCCCATACTCTCATTATCAAAAATATTGCCAACACAGGATGATGATCTTGAAACGTATACGCTGTCCATTTCAGATCAAGGAATTCAGGTAAAGAGCGCAGGTTATGCAGGCTTGTATTATGGACTGGAAACTTTCTATCAATTATTGACCACAGCTGAAACCTCTGACAAGTATGAGATACCATTCATTGAGATCGAAGATAGTCCTCGTTTCAAATGGCGCGGAATGCATCTCGACGTGGCCAGACACTTCTTTCCCACGGAATTCATAAAAAGATATATAGACCTTATTGCCATGCACAAGATGAATATTTTCCACTGGCACCTTACCGAAGACCAAGGGTGGAGAATTGCGATCGATCAATATCCAAAACTGCAAGAGATCTCCGCCTGGAGAAATGAGACACTGGTCGGACATTATCGGGACAAACCTCATCAGTTTGATGGAAAACGGTATGGTGGTTACTATACACAAGAAGAGATAAAAGATATTATCTCCTATGCCGAGGATCGTTATGTTACTATTGTTCCAGAGATCGAAATGCCCGGACACGCTACCGCTGCTCTATCAGCATATCCAGAACTCTCTTGCACTGGTGGACCCCATGAAGTTGAAACAATTTGGGGTGTACACAAGGAAGTATTCTGTGCTGGCAAAGAAGAGACCTTTAGGTTCCTTGAAAATGTTCTTAAGGAAGTATCAGGCATTTTCCCTGGACCATATATTCATATTGGTGGGGATGAATGTCCCAAGGACCGCTGGAAGGATTGTAACCTGTGTCAGGCCCGGATAAGGTCTGAGGGTTTGAAAAACGAGCATGAGCTACAAAGCTATTTTATAAAACGGATCGAAGGAATCCTAGATGGATACGGAAAAAGACTGATTGGCTGGGATGAGATACTGGAAGGAGGCCTTGCTCCCAACGCGATCGTTCAAAGCTGGCGCGGAATGGACGGCGGTATCCAGGCAGCTAATGCCAATCATCAGGTTATTATGTCGCCTACTACATACGCTTATTTTGACTACTATCAGTCAGAGGATAATCAAAATGAGCCTTTGGCCATTGGCGGATACTTGCCACTTGAAAAGGTTTACGATTTTGAGCCTATACCCAATGATATCGACCCAGATAAGCGCCACCTGATCCTGGGTGGTCAGGCAAATCTATGGACGGAATATATTAGAACACCGGAACAGGCAGAATATATGGCAGTGCCAAGAATGTGTGCCATGGCTGAGGTCCTATGGTCTCCCAGGAACAAGAAGGATTACAATGATTTTTTCTTGAGAATGGTCAAGCACACTGAGCGGCTTGACCGTATGGGAATAAACTATCGCAAACTGGATCAGTGAGAATCTCCTAATATTTTCAAATCGATGAATTTGAGGTCAACTTATGTTACAGAACCAAGATAATCACATCGAGCTTAATGATAACACACACATGTATCTATTGAAGATCATTTCTCTATCAACCATATTGATGGTATGCGCATGCAATACTCAGCCTGCAAAAAAAGAGATCACTGTTGAGTGGATATACTCTGAGGACGCAAAGACCCTATCTGCTGTTCATAGCTATCACTGGTTAGAAGATAATACGGCAATTCTTTTTGATAGACGCAAGCCAAAAGAAAAAAGGACCTTTCTTAAGCTTGACCCAGAAGATCCAGGTCAGATAGACACGATCGTTGATCATGAAAAAGCGATCAGTAGCCTGCAGGAACACATCGGAAAGGAAGACTCTACCGAGTACCTGGACTGGCCTCTTTCATTCGGTCCTTATGGAAAGCATGCTTTATATATCTATAAAAAAGACATCTTTCTATTAGACCTCGAATCATCATTATTTCGAAGGATCACTAAAACAGATACAAATGAGAAATCACCCCGGTTCTCACCTGATGGCACCAAGTTCGCTTTTGTCAGAGATAATGACCTCTATATGTATGATATCACAAAGAAGCGTGAAAAACGGTTGACCAAGAATGGATCGGACACGATCCTGAACGGTACTGTTTCCTGGGTATACTGGGAAGAGATCTTTGGCCGCCAAGATATCGGCTACTGGTGGTCCGAAGATTCCAAGGCCTTGGTATTTCTACAGACCGATGAATCGTCAGTGACAAAGATGCATTATATTGATTTTAAGCCGGCTGAGCCGCGTTTGATAACACAGAGATACCCGAAAGCAGGAACAGATAATCCAACTGTAAAAGTTGGTGTGATGGAAATTGATGACCAAAAAATAAAATGGGTAGAGTTAGAGCCTTATGAATATATCTGCCGAATAAAATGGCTACCAGATAATGACAGATTCAGTGTGCAAACAATGAACCGTGCTCAGACCGAATTGAACCTGTTCTACATAGATCGGGCCAGTGGTAGGAACCTTGGTAAGATATTGACCGAAAAGGACTCCGGCTGGGTAAACATCAATGATGATCTATACTTTCTTGATCAGGAATTCGTATGGCAGTCCGAGCGGGACGGGTATGCTCACTTGTATCATTTTAGGGATGACGGCAGCCTGATCGGACAGATAACCAAGGGGGACTGGGCACTACGATCATCCGGCGGACCTTTCTGGCTTAGACGATCAGTAGTTAATATAGATGAGAAGAATGGTCAGATCTATTTCACTGCTCTGGAGAGATCATCTATCGAGCGTCATCTCTATCGCATCCGATTCGATGGCAGCAAGATGAAGCGTATCACAAAAGACAATGGTGTTCATAATATCAGCTTCAGTCCAAATGGAAAATTTTATTTTGATTCCTTTTCCAACATCAGCACGCTGCCAGCGCTCTCACTCAATACTAACGATGGAAAAGAACTGGCTCTTATAGCAGAACCACGACCAGAACTCTTAGCAGAATTGGAACTGCAGACACCAGAACTTTTCACCATCCCGACAAAAGACGGGTTCTCTATGCCGGCACAAATTCTGAAACCGAAGAATTTCAGTCCCATTAAAAAATATCCTCTTATCTTTCATATCTATGGTGGCCCATCCGCTCCAACTGTTTTTGACCGGTGGCAGGGGTCATCGCTATTTTTCGATAACATGCTGCTTGAGAGGGGATACATTGTCGTAAGGTTTGACCATCGTAGTGCGACAGCTATCAGTAAAGAACTCGAGAACCGACTGACAATGATGATGTCTGGACCAATAGAGATCGCTGATATTGTTGATGGTATACACTGGCTAAAATCACAATCATTTGTGGACCCAGACAGGGTGGGAATATGGGGCTGGAGCGGAGGAGGAAGCTTTACATTGAACTCAATGACCAATACCCAGGAGTTCAAGGCAGGGATCTCCGTGGCTCCCGTTACCGATTGGCACTACTACGATACCAAATGGGCAGAATTTGCAATGAAACGTCCGGAGGATAATCCAGATGGATATGAAAAAACATCATTCGTTAAAACAGCAAAAAATCTGCACGGGCGTTTGTTGCTGGTTCATGGTACCTATGATGACAATGTTCATCCTCAGAACTCCTGGCATTTTGTAGATGAACTGGTAAAAGCAAATATCATGTTCGACATGATGTTCTATCCCATGCGCAAGCATGGCATATCTGACGACCCGGCACGGATTCATTTGTATAATAAAATGCTTGAGTTCTGGGAAGAATTTTTATGATCGGTACCAAACCCGTACCACTCAACTCATAAATCTTTAATCCTTTCCAGCCAAATAAATTTCTTATACATTCCATCATGGACAATCGTGGCAACCAGTTGAAAAACATAGGTAATTATGTAATACTAGGTTCGATCGGTCTGGTCATCCTCTTAGACCTGGGAAATAGGGACGGTGGAGCCCTGATCTTTCTTCTCTTATTAATTGTAGGCTTTCTGTGTGTTCTTGCGGGTGAAGCTGTGACAAATCCTTTTGAGATAAGAGATGACACTACGGTGGAAGATGTGGGCTCTTTTGCGATGGAACAGAAAGACAGTTCCTCTTCTGCTGAAGAGAGCGGATCTTTTTATAGGGAAGACGAAGATTCTGGAGGGCTTTACTAGACCTTATCGACCTTTTACCCTCATACACTAAAAGGTATTACATTTATTAAATAAGAAACCCCATAGATCGCGGGGTAAGAGAACATTGTGCACCATGATGTATGGTGCTTCAGAGCCTACTCTATAACCTGATATTGAATTTTTCCAGTATCGATAGCATTAGAAAATATGCTACCACCGTTAGTGCTATCGCACTTGATAGGGATACAAAAAAATTCAGCCGGAGCCTAAGAAATATCGGTAACGTGATAAATAATACCAACGATGGTAGGACCAGCCAGAATATCCCTTTCGACAAAACAATGATCTGTTGCGTATTCTGAGTATCAATATATAGCCAGATCATCGCAAGCACAGATACCATTGGGATCGATGCTATTACTGAACCAAATAAAGTACTTCGCTTGGCGATCTCGGAGATCAATACGATCAAAACTGCTGAGATAACAATTTTTATAACATTATAGACCATATGGAACCTGCCTGAAATTTAATCACCATAATTATGAACAAATACTCTATTCAGACCGGAATAATTTATAGTGTCAGATCTATTTCAGCAGTATCATCTTCTTGGTCTGCCTAAACTCACCTGCCTGTATCATATACAGGTACATACCCGCTGATACGGGTGAACCATTATTATTAGTAGCGTTCCACTGTATGGACCTGTAACCAGCCATCTGTTGATCGTTTACAATCGTCTTAACAACTCGTCCCATCATATCGTAGATGGTGATATTGACAAGGGAATTTTTTGGAAGGTCATATCGTAGAGTTGTAAAAGGATTGAATGGATTGGGATAGGTAAAATACAGTCTAAAGTTCAAAGGTAGTAATACATCACTCATTGCTAAAGAAGTTGTATAAGGTGATTCATAAGCACCCATATCAGGAGCATTACCATTATAAAATTCGGGTGTTAGGTCCACAATCGTATCACCCATCCACATTTCACCCGGGAGCATAAGTGATGATAAATTAATTACGATTTGTGCATTTCCTGCATCGATGCATGGGGACTCTTCTTGAAGATGAAAATTTGTACTATCAACAAAAATTGGATTGATAGAAATATTATCATGGCCTTCAACTCCACCGTTTATATTCGAATAAAATGGAATAACCATTCCATCAACATCATTGGGTGAATTATTCCAAAATATTGAATTTGCAACAACCGCATAGTGTCCCATACCAGGGATAGAGATTCCACCTCCTGATCCACCCGCTGAATTATTAGCAAATGTTACATCTCTTAATAAAGTAGAAATAAAATCTTCTTCCAAATGATAACCGCCACCATTTCCATTCGCATGGTTCCCAGAGAATACCACGTTCTCAACTGTTATATGAGTTCCAATCATCGATGAACCGCCTAACCCTTCGATAGAGACTCCGCCACCATTTCCTGCAGTATTATTTTTAATTATTAGGTCTTTTAATAGTAAATCCCCAACCATATCTATTTCAATTCCGCCTCCGGAAAATGATGTTAAACCATTTTGGATGGTAAAACCTCTGATCTCCGAAGGAATGCCGCTTCCTTCATTATTCTTAATGACACAATCATTAAAATCCCCATCAATGATTGTTGAATCTGCTCCAGAACCTATAAGATGAATATTTGTATTAGCAGACCAAACAATATTCTCAACATAAGTACCAGCCGCTACTAATACTGTATCACCATCATTGGAGGCATCAATGCCTGCTTGGATGGTTGCAAAAGGATATTCTTCGGAACCGTCATTATCATCCGAACCAGAGTTTGTTATATACCAGACCGGACCATTATTCAGTGGTTCTGGTGGATTAAAATCATCCCCGAATGTCAATGATACGTCCCAAGTGATTCCTGGAACCCAGAATTCTCCTCCATTTTCATAGGCACCAAGATCCGGAGCACCCCCTGTATAATCATTTGTGATACCTTCGACAACTATTCCAGCATCAACCAGGGAAGAGTCCGGGTGTGGTCTGAAATCATAGTTTTCCGGATCCAGCAAAAGATCCTTTACATCTCCCCCAGTCTCGTAACCGTTCCAATTATGATCATAGGTCCCAGGGACCGGATAATCCTGGTATGTTCCCGTGCGATGCCCAGCAATCTTATTAGCTGCATTATTCCGGGTAATGGTCCCTTCGTTGCCGCCCTGTTCTATCATAATGATAATATCATTCTTGTCACCATTATCAAAAGCAGTATTATTGTAAAGAGCATGCTCAAAACCCTTAGCCATGATACCACCAACCACGTTCCATATCACATTATGATGCATTAATCCATTATTACCATCTCCATTCCCATCGAATCTAGCTCCATACTTAATCGTATCGTGGAGCCAGTTATAACGAATCTCCACACCAGGCTGTTGTCCGACCATACACTGTATCAGCGCACCATCGCTCTGCATGTGACCGCTGTCAGACATATCGTTCAGCTCAATCAATGCTTCGTTACCCGGATTAAGTGTTGCTGAAGCACCAAGCTTGTGTAGGGTATTCCTTCGAAATATATTTCCACTTCCACCCATTTGGATGGTGGTCATTAGTCCATTAAGATCAGTGGATGTGTAATCAATATGATAAAAATAACATTCTTCGATCTTATTGCTTCCAGAATACATCTCTAAGGCAGAACCATCAGTATATCTGAAAGCGGAATTACTGACAACACAATTGCTGCTGGATGAAATAATTGACATTTCCGGCTGGGTATCTACTACACCAAGCATACGCTTATAACAGCTAGGGTAATAAAGGTTACAACCTTCTACAAGTACATTATCGCAGTTTTCAAATTTGAATGTGGTCCCAAAGAATTCCAGACCAATTAATTGCACATGATCCGAATTAGATACATCAAAGGCATAGGACTGTACCTTTCCTCGGATGTGTAGACCATTGGGGTCTGCACCGTTCGGCACCCAGAAATACAGCACCTTTGTTTCAATATCAAAGAACCATTCTCCTTCAGCGTCCAAGAATGTAAGCATACCTTCAAAAAAATAATCATGGTGTTTTGTCTTCCATCCGGGAACCGAATCATATGTAAAAGTATTGCCAGAATGAGTTAATACCCTGCGGGTCCAGGTCTTGAAAGATCCTACATTCAGAATCGCAATGGCATCGGTAACATCCAGTCCGCTTCCGGCCAGGTCTACTTCTCCATGGGGTGCATCAATCAAGGTTCCATTCTCATAGGATTCCGAGTCTTCATCGATGGTACCATGCCCCCAGTGATCTTCCTTGTTCCAGATAGACCCATCCTCAAAATTCGCATTGGGCCAGCGTGCCATGACCATTTCATTCCAATCAACGAACAACTGCCAAATATCATGATCAAGAGTGGTCTTCCAGATATCACCAGAGTGAACCTGCCAATTAGGACCGATCGGTATTGTTCCATCCATTGCAACGCGTTCATTATTATAGTTTGTGAATACAATGGGCAAACCATCCGTGCCACCATTGTCATCCATTATAACATTCTCATGGTAAAGCCCTTTTCGTATGTAGCAAATATCACCTGCTACCATAGTGTCCGATGCTTGTTGTATGGTGAGAAAAGGGCTGTCAATTGTACCGGGGTTGGAATCATCACCATGTTTGGCAACATAAAACTCCGAACCAAAGGCACATGTCACTATAATGAATACAATAATTCTGTTACTCATACGTACTATAAAATGATGCAATATTAATCGTCAATTAGGGACAAGAAACAATATTTACTGATAACTTCTATAATTAGACCTTGAGAACAATACAGGTGAAATTCCTATTTTTTTCTTGTAAGAACAATAGTGATGTGGTCTTGATCCTTCTTATCGCATCGTCATATATTACCAGGGATAGGAAGTTTTCTAGATAGTTGGTCAACCTTATTTTGTAATTTCTTATTTATATTTTCTATTATCTAATTATTCATTTAAAGGAGTTAAAGTAAGATCTTTCAGTTACAGAAATGAGTTATCCAAAGCATTTAATTATTGTTCTCTGCCTTTGCCTGTGTTGGGTCCTGCCTGCCGGGCGCTCTATAACTCCTGAAGATATTGTGAACCTTCAATACGTGACGGATGCTGTTATCAGTCCGGATGGGAACCATGTAGCGTTCGTTCTTATTGTTCCCCGAACAGATGATGAGGAACCAGGTCAATCTCATTCTGAGGTCTGGGTCAAACGCAAGGATGATACAAGACCAAAACGATTCACCTCCAAATCATTGGATTCATACTCACCAGGATGGTCAACAGATGGAAGAAAAATAACATTCCTATCTAAACGAGACAGTAAGAAAAATGGTGCAAAGATCTATACTATTTCTTTAGATGGGGGTGAGGCAGATATATTATTAGAACACACAACGGGAATCAGTTCATACAAATTATCGCCTGACGGAAAATGGATCGCTTTTCTATCTACAGACAGCATTTCTGGAGAGAGAACAAATGAAATGAAAGAAGGATATGATATGATCGTGATGGATGAGCTCCACCGCTACAATCGTATCTGGCTCCATAGCATGGAGTCTAAGGAAACAAGATTGATATTCAGTAATGACCTGAATGTTAATAGTTATACTTGGTCAGATGATAGCAGGTCCATTGTTTTCAAGGCGACAGAAAAACCTGGTGCTGACGCGGCACTTATGGACCAAGTGTTGTACTCAGTCAAGATACCAAAAAATAGACCAAGAAAGATCATTGACACTCCTGGCAAATTGGGGACGGTGGATACTTCGCCGGATGGAGTCCTACTTGCTTTTCTGGGAGCTGTAAGCAGGAATGATCCCCTGCCACAGTCAATATTCATCACCTCATTGGTGCTGCGTAATAAGACAAAGGTACACAGCCGGGATAATGAATCTTTCTACTATGTTCAATGGATCAATAAAGAAACATTGCTTGCACACTCTATTCGCGGCACAAAGACCGTGATATCACTTATAAGTAATATCCACAGTAATGATGATGATCCATTGATCCAGGAAGATATTTTTTTATCGGACCTGATAATATCATCCGTACATCTTCACCCCGGATCTGCACAGCTGGCTATCATAGGTAATTCGCCTCAACATCCTAATGAGCTGTACCTGAATGACCTATATGACAATGATCTTCAAAGAGTGACATACTCTAACCCTATGCTTGATGAGATAATTCTCTCACCCCAAGAGACCATTCAATGGAGAGCAAGTGACGGTCTGACCATTCAGGGTGTACTGACCTATCCAATCAACTATAGAGATGGTGCAAAATACCCGCTCATTTTACAGATACATGGCGGACCCGAAGGAGTGACACTTGATGGTTGGAATACGACATCCCTTTCCCCAGTACAATTATTGTCTGCTGAAGGATTCATGGTGCTCCAACCAAACTATAGGGGCAGTGGTGGCAGAGGTGTACAATTCTCAAAGAGTGATCACAATGATCTGGGTGGTATGGAATACCAGGATGTTTTGGCAGGTATTGATTATTTGGTCGCAAAGGACCTGGTAAAAAAGAATCATGTTGGTACCGGCGGCTGGTCCTATGGGGGTTACTTTTCTGCTCTTGGCGCCACCACCTATAGCCCGAGATTCAAAGCGTCCATGGTTGGGGCAGGGTTAACCAATATGATAAGTTTTATGGGGACAACTGATATTCCTTATGAGATGTCTATCGTGCACTGGAATTCCTGGTGGTTCGATGATATGGAGCTCCACTGGAACAGGTCTCCATTGTCTCACATAAATATGGCACAAACTCCCACACTTATCATACACGGGATGAAGGATGAGAGAGTGCACCCTGAGCAGGGTGTTGAGCTGTGGCAGGCACTAAGAATAAAAGGTGTTGACACCGAACTGGTCTTATATCCCAGGGAACCTCATGGTCTCAATGAGCGGGCACACAGATTGGACTATATAAACCGGCTTATTGATTGGTATAACAAGTATGTGAAGTAGATCCGTTAGTTATTCCCCTATCGGGGACCCCTAATGATCTATAACTATAATTTTTGTATCACCTGCTGGATACCTAAACTGATATTATTCCTATTTATCCTAACACTCCTACCATCGATCGAGAATAAATTGATCTCCAATGCATCTTCTTTCGGTTCCTTTATTTCTTTTAACCGGAGTATGATATCACCACCATAATCCTGACCAAATGTATTTTTCATGACACTATAGATAGTGTCAAACAGATCTATCGAGTCTATGTAGTCAATATCCTTATCCCAGTCCGTGGTAACATAGTCAAGCGCGTCATTCTTGAAGCCCATGCTCCCAATGATGGCACCATCTCTGATCAGCCAGAAATCATTCTGGCCTTCATCAAACCCATCTTTACCTGAAAAATCTTTCATCTCTGTCAGGACAGTCTCTTTTTCCATTCCAAGTATGAGTTCTCTACCTTCCATGATTATCGACTGTGATCGAACCAAGGAAAGACAGACCAACAATAATACCAGATACCCTTGTCTGATCATGTTTGCCTCCTGCATATTATATTATTGTGATCTGAAGTTGCATATATCTCCAGATCCATGTGTATTAAAATTGAATTGTTCAAAACCATAATGTGGTTCCAAGCCTGTAGTGTACAACATCTTCTAAATATAGTTCTTCCGGAAGAAATCCAGCGGACTTGACCAACAATCCTATATCAAATGAAAAGAGTTCACCCGGATCATCTTCCCCTCTTCTGATCACATATTTTAACATCGTATTCAATGCACCCCCTATTTCTGACCCATGGCCAGTAAAAGATAGCTCTGCTGGCTGCTCCCAGACATCCAATGCGGTATTCAGATAAAGCCTGTCAGATAAAGAATGATCGAACAAAGCAATCCCACCAGCAAAGAACCAGTCCTCTTTATTCTGGTATTCACGAACATGGAGTTTCAACCTTGTTCTATCATTTATCCTGACCCAAAACTTTTGTTCGATCATATCACCAAAAGGTACCATCGTATAACCCATCCCCATTGCCACTTTGAACGAACCACCCAATGAACGATCAAGTATCCTGAAAATAAATGGGTCTACCAGATTCAAAAGTGAGCGGTAACCAGCCCTGGTCACGAATGTCTTTTCATCTCTTGCGAGATCCTTATATCTCGTATACCGATAAAATTCTATTGTGGGTCTGTGCAGGTGCCTGACCGCCCCATATACGTCATGCCCAACTATATCACGTTGTAGTTCGTTCTTCTCTTCATCAATATCTGGTTCCATTGATGGGAACATACTGGTGAAATAATAACCAACGAGCTGCAATTGTCTGATCAAATATTCGATCATCAGGTGTTCTCTGTCCTCCTTACTGAGAACAACATTCGTTTGAATTCTATCGACCAGCATATAGTCCGATTCTATTCCAGCTGTGTGCAGGCGTATGTAGTTTGGTAGGTCATTGTCTCTCAAGGTTTTAAGCTCACTGTCACGCACTCCCATTACATATGCGGCACCCTTCTCATTAAAGAAAGGCTTTGATATGGACCCGATACCCAAATGGGTCAGGACAGATCTGTGTCCTTCCTCATGGGTCAATGGTGCCAAGAATAGGCTGGCGAGCTGATGCAGTATATTTGTCCTTAGTGGTCCAAGGACCTCACTGGCTCTTTTTACAACAAGCCGAAGAGCGCTCAAATAATTCTTATTATACTGTCTCATGGAATAAAGCTGACGAGGAGTGTCCATTATCAGGAAAGAATATTCCTTTAGCAAGTATGGTCTGTTGAGATCATCTGGTATATTTATTTTGGTATTGGTCTGGCAGAGGGAAGCATCACACAGTATCAAAAAAAGTATAATACGGAAAATCATGGACAAAAATCTAATTGGACTTTTAATAATAATAACATTTATTTAGGTTCAAGGGTATGCCGATGTACGATTACAAATGCACAAAGTGCGGTACTTTATTCGAAGAACTTGTCATGTCAAGCACTGTTGCGGATGAACAAATAAAATGTCCAAAGTGTGGTCACTCTCGATCAGAGCGACAATTGTCTGCCCCCTTTATCTCAGTGAACACTGGTTTTGAGCCTGCCTGTGAAAAGCCAAGCTGTAGTACACCAGTTGGTTATACCTGAGCAAACTGAACTCTGTGGTCACAGAGTTTTTTGTTTTTTACCGTAATACCAGCCTCACCTCCTGAGCGATCGCTATAGCATTAGGCGTATCGCTGTGTACACAGAGTGTTTGTGCCTCCAAAGATATTTCTGACCCGTCAAAGGTAATGATCTTTTTATCTTCAATTATAGACCTGGCCTGATCTGCGGCCTTTTGTGGGTCTGTTATAAGTGCCCGGTCCGACCCCCTGTCTCTTAGACCACCATCCCGTTCATATGTACGATCTGCAAAAGCTTCCTGTACAACCTTTAGTCCCATATCCTCTAATATTTTCACCATCAAAGATCCTGATAGACACATGATATCAAGGTCAGGTGCTACACGATCTACCGCATTCCCTATGACCCGCGCTAAGTGCGTATCCTTTGCAGCCTGATTATAGAGCGCACCATGGGGCTTGATATGACTGATAGATACACTCTCTTCTTCAGCGACCCTTATCAATGATCGAACCTGCTCACAGATCGATCTCAATAATTCCTCAGGATCCATTTCCAGTTCCAAGCGACCAAAATTCTCCCGATCAGGATAGCTGGGGTGTGCCCCGATCCTGACATTTTTTCTTTTTGCAATTCTTACCAGCTTGCGCATCATTGAGACATCGCCAGCGTGCCCACCGCACGCCAGGTTGATGGATGTGACATGATCCATAAGATCTGAATAGACATTATTCTCCAACAAACGGGGAATCTCCCCCATATCGCAATTAATGTCCATTATCATCCCGAGGATCTAATGCCGTTGAAGTATGACTCCTGGTCAAGACGTAATGTCTCAGCCTCTTCCATGGAGACCAGATCGAACCTGAACTCGTCTTGATGTCTCAATTGTCCAAGCTTACACAGATCTGCCGTTATGACATTGGCGATCTTGGGATAACCACCGGTGGTCTGGTGATCGACAAAGGAAATTATTGGTTGTCCGTTAGGTGGTATCTGAACCGCACCGACAGGAATTCCTTCCGTCAAAACCTGATCATTTTTACTCGTCTTGATCGTTTCTCCCTCTACCCTTATACCCATTCGATCGAATATATGGGATACTTTAAAACTATTATTCTGTAATATATCCCAGACATGCTGGTCGAACCAATCATGCTGAATACCTCTTGTGATCCGCAGTATGGATCGATCTATCTTGAGATCATTATCGATTATTTTTGGCGCACTGTCCTGGCTGGGAGCACAAAAATGGATCATGTCCCCCTTCTTAAGTGCGCGACCCCTAAAACCACCCATACCTGTCATTAGGTGTGTCGACCTGCTACCTAACACTGGTTCTATATCAAACCCGCCCTGAACGGTCAGATAACATCGAGCCCCATCCTGGCTATGACCAATATTGATTATTTGGCCCTTTTTGATATGTATTCTTTCATGGAACGGGAGATCTTTTCCGCCCAACCCAGTTAAGAAATAACTACCGGTCAAGGAAATGATCGCATCCTGTTCGAACTGATACTCTCCACCAGTAAGGGTCATCTCTAACCCGGCCTCACCCTCAGGATTCCCTACCAATAGGTTTCCTGATCTTAGTGAGAAGGGATCGGCCGCCCCCGATCCCGATATACCCAAATGAGCAGATCCATGCCTGCCAAGATCCTGAATGGTCGTTTGTAGCCCCGTGCTTATAACTCTCAGGCTCATGAATGTTGGTCCGATCTTTCAAACTCTTCCTGATCGATCGGATAGAACCGGACCTGGTCTCCCATTCTAATGAGCCCATCACCAGGATCGTTCACATTGAAAAGGCTCAATGGGGTCCTGCCGATAAGGTTCCATCCGCCCGGGGTTGGCAATGGGTATATCCCAGTCTGTTTACCAGCGATCCCCACTGATCCCGGTGGAACAAGTTTTCGTGGAGAGCTAAGCCGGGGTGTTTCCAGTGTCTGATCCATACCACCGATATAGGGAAAACCCGCTGAGAATCCGATAAAATAGACCAAATATTCACCATTTGTGTGCCGGTCCACTAATTCTGACATGGTGCAGCCAGTATGGTTCATCACACGACCCATGTCAGGACCATGATCCTTTCCATAGCAGACCGGGATATCAACTGTACGTTTTTCAGTATCAATCTTAAGAGGAATGGTTCTGACAATATTCGAGATCATCTCTATAGCATTCCTGGTATGTGTTTCATTATTCAAGCGTAAGAGAACAGAATTATAACCAGGTGAGATATTGATTATCTCTTCGATCGGGTCTTCGATAAGGTGTTGGGTCAAGGAAAAAACATGGTGGTGCTGACCTTCCGAGATCCCATCACCAAACCTTACCAGGATCGTATTATCAGAAGTAATAATATAGTCTGGGTCCAGTATCATTTAACTGAACGTGTTTCCTTATTTACTACAGATAGAAATTTGACGTATTCTGTTCCACCGGTCCCTTCAGTCTTTTCACCTTGTTTTGCCTGGTCAGAGATATAGTGGATGGCCATTTCCAGATGTTTTTTCCTGAAAATATTCAATCTTGATACACACTCACTGTATGTATCTGATAGTTCTGTACTATTCTTTATCTTCAGATAATTTTGGAGCACAGGGTCCGATCCCAGGGTTGAAAGAACTGCGCGATGACCGGGAGGCATATACTTTCTCATCTCAATCAAGAATGGGCCAGAACGCTGGCTAGGGTGAGCAATTCCCAGCCCGGCATCCAGGGCCTGCAGCAGGGAGCTCTGGGCGGCACTACCGCCTATGAACACCTTTGGCTCATCGCTCACTCCTTCATAAACGATACCATCATCCGGCCAACCGGTCAAAAAGGGTCTTATCTGGTTATAAAATATATCCGGGCGACAATTATCATACATCCGTTCAAGGGCGAAATCCATATCACGGATGATACTGGCAAGCCTTCTGAGCGTGCTGTTCACATCGTCAGGCCTATCAAGTCTCGCAGCCTTCAGACAGGTAAAAAGTGTATCCAGTGCGCTCCCGCCTACTGACTCAACTCCCACAGTGGCCAGGTAGAACCAGTCCTCATCCCGGCCACCAAGAAAATTTTGAAGTGTATTCAGATTTTCAGGGTCGATCGGACCATCAGGGTCGATCCTGCGCCAGTTGTTCAGGACAATGGACGCATGGCTGGCGATAGGTGGTCTTCCGGACCGCCGGGCTATCTCCCATAGAGGAACTGCCAGATTCTTTGGGATGGATCTTACCGGCCCTGGGCCCCAGTTCACATAAGCGTTTGCAAACATGGATAATAGGAGCATCGACCTGTCCAGCTCTGGTCCATCCTGGATCCCGGAAGGATCAAGCTGATGCAGATCACTTAGAGCCCTACGGAAATCATTATTGTGAAGCAGTTCCGGCATGGTGCTTCCTAATTCATCCCATGCCTGGTATGCAGGGGGAAGCTTTAATAATGGGTCGGGATAGGGCAGGAATCCTCGTTCCGGATGAATATTGGCTGTACTGTTATTCAATGTCGTAGTTGATCTATGAACTATTCATAGAACTCTTTGATCTCTTCTGCATACTCCATGAACAGTTCATTCGGAATGGGAAGCAGGAGACTATATTGCACGATCTTCCATTCTCCGTTCACCACCTTCAGGGCACCGGTTCCCCGGAACTCACCATACGTATCATTGGTCAGTGTCTCATCGAACCAGCAGGTCCTACCATCATCAGAAAAATAGACATTCCTTTCCTTCATAAGATATGTCCATCCTGTTCCTGCCGCAAACCGGGCCATCCCATACTCTCGGAACGCTTTCTTATCCCAGCGCTCATTGATATCGGTGCCAAAGAATACCGCTTCATCTGCGAACAGATCAAAATATGCTTCTCCGTTAGCCTGGGACGCATACAGGTGAAGCTTGTCCAACACCTGTTCAACACGGTCCCGTGATGGAGCTGGTTCACATGAAAGAACGATAAGTGTTAGTGAAATGAAAGATAGTTTCTTCATCCTCAGATCGGTCAGAGACTGAATTATTCTAAAAGTGCGGAGTTACTTCAAGAGAAGCATCTTTTTTGTCTGCCGGAAGTTCCTGGTCCGCATTTCTGTAAAATACACGCCGGATGCAACAGGTTTTCCAAATCGGTCCATGCCATTCCACACGGCCGTGTGCTCACCATAGGGCAGCTCCATATTCACCAGGGTCACTACTTCCTGACCAAGAATATTATACACCTGTATCATGACCCTTGACCTTCGTGGCAGGGTATAGTCCAACCGTGTAACAGGGTTGAAAGGGTTCGGGTAGTTCTGTCCCAGTGCGAACCTGGCAGGTATATCCGCCAGGATCTTTAGTACCGCCTCCTGGACATAGGCCGGGTCACCGGCAGCGATCTTGAGATCATAGGCTAAATTCAGTCCATCATCGATCAAAATGGTCTGTGCCGTAACATCATCATAGACCTTCCTGGTCTGGATGTCAACAAGGGCAGCCACCAACCCATCCGGTATGAGCCTATCAAACCTGGCAGAAACGCTAACAGGGCCTGGCTCACCATTCGCTGTGAGCCGCAGGTCCCAGACACCATTCTGCTCTTCTGTAGAGCGAATATCACTTGAGAAAGTATGGTCATTACTGCCATTGACGGACATGACCAGGGAGAGACCCTCATCCAAGGATGGAAGGCTCGGGATATCCATGCCGTCCCTTGAATCGCTCGCTCGCTCGTCGCGCCCAATGCGGGCGGTACGATCAAAATACTTTTTGCCATCGGCTGCTATGTTCAGTTTCCACCCGGACGATACGGTGGACCGTGACACAGAACCGTCTGAACCAGCGTCAGTGTAGGGCAAGAGCTCAAGCGTTGCTCCCTCTGATCCAGAGTGAACCGCATAACCGGCCCATGGGTCCATCTCGTATCCCTGAATCTCCCATCCATCCTTATCAGTGCTGTCCCCATAAAAATAAATACCAGATACAACCTCCGGGTCAGCCACTACCTGTACCGGAAAGGCAAAGGGGCTGCCTACCATGTTCCAGCCCTGTTTCAGGGTTATGGGAAAAGGCTCCAGAGGGATCGCGGTCCCTGAATCGGGATCGAACGGCAACGGGTCCGAGTACAAATGTCTGAACCAGTAGGCCTTTCCAAGGTAGACCGAGTCAGGAACGGTCCAGCTACTGTCACTCAGGCTCCACTCATAGAAGACATGACCGCCCTCAACCTCTGGCTTCGAGATCCCAGGCTCATCGAGCTCACCCGGGAAGGATACCATCCGCCAGTGTCTGGGAGGTATACCATCGGGATAACGGCTGTTGGCAATAGCAGTCGAAAGCTCGGTCTCATCGAAACGAACTGATGGGGCCAATGGATCGCTATCATTAGAATAGGCCATGTTATCCGCACCACGGATAAAGGCCCGGAAATTCCGGACGGTCACCAGGGAGGTATCTATCGCGACCTCAAAGATGGAATCATTCAGGGCCGTCATGGGAATCACAACATGCTCATCATCGCCACCCATCTGTAGGTACAGGTCCGCTGATGCGATACCGTTTATATCAACCAGAACACCCTGGACACGTATTGGCATACCGTCCTTTTGGACCGTGTCGGCCAGAAAGGCACTCACTTCCGGCGGAAGGGAATAGATACCCTGCACGGCGCTCACAATCCCCTGGGCAACCGCAAAAGAATCCGACTGGCTTGGCTCTGAAGTTTGTGAGCTGGTGCTGGAAATAAGGCTGAAAGCATCGGAACTGGCCTGGCTCTGTCCGGCTGTGACCTGGGCCATTTTTAATACAAGATCCTGGCCAAGAAGGACCTGGCTCAAGAATAACAGGAGTATAGTAAGTTTGTATCTCATAATGGTATTCATGCTATGGTCCCTTTATGAAGTTCCATCACCGCCGCTAACAAATACGTTAGCATCTGTTGTAGCATCAATGCAGATCAGGGTCATCACTGCCCACTGATCAGCTGTTTTCGTATGGCTATTTCGATTACGTATATTTACATTACCAGACGCCGCTGTAAGTGTTACCTCACCCGCACCTATTTGAACTATCATACAATTAAAACCCGCCGGTAGCGTGTCTTCCGGTACAGTCAAACTAAAATCAGATGAATTATTACATACCAGCACCTTACCATTATGAGTTGCGGCCAGGGTTGTTGCGGATGTTATACTAACCGTGGATGCCGAAAAATTCGCGATCGGATTTCCGTCAAAATCCGTTTCACCTGTTCCATTTGGCGCAATAGTGATATCACCATTTGCACCGTCCGTGATAGTGATCGAACCAGTAGTAGTGTTGCCGGTCTTTAGGGTAGCATCATAATCACCATTGGATTTGAAAATACCTGTAGCGCCACCCGTACCAGCTGCTACCTCACCATTGAGGGTCAACGTCCCATTTGTCGCATTAGAGATACTCTCTGCATTGCCAAATGTGATATCATTCCCGGTCACGGTCAGATCATCACCCACGGTCGCATCACCAGCAATTGCAACTGAAGAACTGCTCAAAGTTGCATGAGGTGTAACGGTCAGATGTGTGACATAGGTGCCTGCAGATGCTATATCATTGCCAAAGGTCATTACTCCACCATCGGCAACATTTACACTCCACTCATCCCCAGCATCATCACCCCGATCCGTCTTTAATACCAATTCTAATGCCGCTGCGTCTACGTTGGTTGCTATCTCCAAAGCATCATTGGTCGTCTCATCATATTTGACCGTTATGTCACTATTGGTACCCAGTATCACAGACTTATCATCTGCCAGTGCCAGATCACCGCTCACTGATGTGGTCGTGGCTGTGACCAGAACTGTCCCATCCACGGCATTGGTGATCGTCTCATCATTTTCCAATATCAGTCCAGTTGATCCGGTGATATCAACACCTGCTGCATAAACAGTAGCACCTTGATCCTGGGCCATGTAGACCGCAGTAACATCGGCATTACCAAGTGTTACCGAATTGTTCGCCTGGCCCGATGCCCCGTAACCTATCACCGACTGGTTCGTGCCTGCCGCGGCCGAAGCAGCTGTGCTGGCACCCAAGAGGGTATTCAAGTTACCTGTGGTTATATCATTCGTTCCTGTGTTACCGGCATTGTAACCTAACGCAGTATTATAACCATCCGTGTCTGCTGTTCTGTTGGCATCATAAATGGCGCCCTGACCAATGGCCGTATTGTAGCTTGCCGTGGTATTGTTCAGTAAACTATGACCGCCAAATGCTGTATTGCTTCCTCCCGTAGTGTTATACCGTAAACTAAAGTTTCCATGGGCGGTATTGTTAGCTCCAGTTGTGTTTAGAGATAAACTCTCTGACCCAGTGGCAGTATTACCGTTTGCCGTGGTGTTGGAGGTTAAAGCTTTATATCCAACAGCAGTATTCAGGTCTCCCGTCGTATTGGCATCCATCGAGTAATTTCCAATGGCAACGTTAAACTCTCCGCCGTTGATTGAACCGCCTAAGGCATCATAGCCAATGGCCAGGTTATCATTTTCAGTATCTGCAGCATCATAAGCACCCATTCCAATGGCAAGGTTTCTGGTTCCCGTGGTGTTTGCTTTTAGAGCACCGTATCCACTTGCTGTGTTACTGCCGCCCGTGGTGTTTGCTTTTAAAGCCTCGTAGCCACTTGCCGTATTACTAGAGCCCGTGGTGTTGTTCAACATACTATAGTATCCGCTTGCTGCGTTATAAGATCCCGTGGTGTTTAAGTATAGAGCATTTGATCCAATTGCTATGTTCTTTTGTCCCGTGGTGTTTGCTTTTAGAGCACCGTATCCAGTTGCCGTGTTATAAGATCCCGTGGTGTTCGAGGTTAGAGCATAGTATCCACTTGCCGTATTTTGACCTGCCGTGGTGTTTGATGCTAGAGCCTCGTATCCACTTGCCGTATTACCAGAGCCCGTGGTGTTGTTTAACATACTATAGAATCCGCTTGCCGTATTACTAGATCCCGTGGTGTTATTCCATAGAGCATTTGATCCAATTGCTGTATTCTTTGTTCCCGTGGTGTTATCCGTTAATGCATTATACCCCACAGCCGTGTTAAAACTTCCCGATGTATTGGCATCCATCGAGTAATTTCCAATGGCAATGTTGAATGCTCCTCCGGCAATGGCGCCTCCGAGCGCGTCATAACCGATCGCTAGGTTATCATTTTCCGTGTCTGCGTTATCATAGGCCCTATATCCAATTGCAAGATTTCTGGTTCCCGTGGTGTTACTTGCCAAAGCACTAACACCAATTGCAGCATTACCACTTCCCGTGGTGTTATATTGGAGCGCGAGAGCCCCCGTAGCGATGTTGTAATCACCTGTGGTGTTGGAGAAGAGCGCGGAAGCCCCAGAACCGGTATTGTAAAGTCCGGTAGTGTTAGAGCTAAGCACTAAAGCACCCGTAGCGGTATTGTTCGCTCCTGAAGTGTTAGCGGCAAGCGCGGAAACCCCCGAAGCGGTGTTTAAAGTTCCGGTGGTGTTAGATAGCAAACTCAGATATCCTAAGGCCGTATTATTATCTCCTGTAGTGTTAGCTTTCAAACTCTGATTTCCGAAGGCCGTATTGTAATCTCCCTCGGTGTTCCCTTCCAAACTCCGAATTCCGGAGGCCGTATTGCCACTTCCCGTGGTGTTAGATTGTAAACTATAATACCCGGTTGCAGTATTGCTAATTCCTGTAGTGTTCGCTGTTAAAGCAGCATAACCAACAGCAGTGTTATTATCACCTGTAGTAAGGGCATCCAGGGCCGCAAGACCAACCCCAGTATTATAAGTCGCAGCATTTAAGGTTCCCGTGGTCTGGTGACCAAGAAGTAATGATCCCGTAAAATTTGTTCCCGCAGATTTAGCATCGCTGAGTCCGTCCACAGTTGTTCCGCTGGACGCAGAGGCCCAGGATAGAGCGCCACTACCATCGGTGGTTAACACCTGACCATCGGAACCGTCTGCCGTAGGCAGGGTCATTGCAACCGATCCAAATCCGATCGCATCTGTGTAGGCCACACCATCGACGTAGAGGTCTTTAAACTCGTAGCTGCCGCTACCCAGATCAACGCCATCATCATCCGCAGGATGCCATGCGGTCATGGAAGTGTTTCCGATCACAGCAATATTATCACCGTGGCCTGTGGCAGTGTATCCGATCATGATCTGATTGACTCCATCGGCCGCGCTTGGATCTGTACCCCATCCGAGCATAACATTATTGCCTCCGGTCGTAATCACATCCCCTGCTGTACTACCCAATGCAGTATTTCTGTCTCCCGTGGTTGTGGAAGAGAGCGCATTATAACCTGATCCGGTATTGTAATTACCCGTGGTATTCGCTGCCAAAGCCCACATTCCCATTGCTGAGTTGTAAGCCCCAGTAGTGCTAAGTTTCAAACTTTGATATCCAAATGCAGCATTAAAACTTCCTGTCGTATTAGTATACAAACTAGCATATCCATAGGCAGTATTATCTTGTCCCGTGGTATTACTAGTTAAAGATTGATAACCCGTTGCAGTATTTTTATCTCCCGTGGTGTTCGCATCCATCGTATAATTTCCAATGGCAACGTTGAATTCTCCTCCGTCAATGGCTCCTCCAAGCGCATCATAGCCGATGGCCAGGTTATCATTTTCCGTGTCAGCATCATCATAAGCTAAATTTCCAATGGCAATGTTTCTGACTCCGGTAGTGTTATCAACCAATGATTGATAGCCAACGGCAGTATTATTACTTCCCGTGGTGTTATAAATAAGAGCATCACGTCCGAGCGCGACATTTAATGTTCCGGTTGTATTGGTCATCAGCGAATTATAGCCAACGGCAGTATTACTACTGGCTGTGGTATTGGCAGCTAGACTATGGTATCCCAGTGCAACATTCCAGTTTCCTGTCGTATTTGATAATAGACTTGATGTCCCTATTGCGATATTTCTATCTCCGGATACATTACTATTTAAAGTTGAGTATCCAAGCGCAATATTGGATAAACCAGTGGTGTTTGCGGTTAGGGCATTGTATCCAATACCTAAATTATAGTCACCGGTTGTAATGGCATCTAATGCGGTTGTACCTATAGCTACATTATATTGCGCATCATCGGTCGTACCCGATGGATCATTACCAATGTAGACAGAATTAGTTTCTACAAGACCGTCGCTGAGTCCGTCCACGCTTGTTCCGCTGTTTGCGGCCGCCCAGGAAAGAGTGCCGCTACCATTAGTGGTTAACACATTACCACTGGAACCGTCTGCTGTAGGCAGGGTCATGGTAACTGTCCCAAATCCTATAGCGTCCGTGTATGCCACACCATCCACATAGAGATCCTTAAACTCTACCGAGCTACTTCCAAGGTCAACCTCACCATCATCTGTAGCAGACCAGGCCGTAATATCACCATTACCTATTGTAACTGTGTTATCAGCTTTACCTGTGGCACCATAACCAATCACAATCTGATTGGTCGAGCCACCATTGGTACTTGGATTTGCGCTGGCACCGATTACAACATTTTGTGATCCGGTGGTCACCGTTTTTGCAGACTCATAGCCCATTGTAACATTATTAGCACCTGATGCTAGCACATAGGAACTGGCATGTCCAACCGCAGTATTTGCGTTTGCAGTTGTATTACTATTTAGAGCACTAGATCCTATTGCCACATTAACTATTCCGGTTGTATTACTATTTAGAGAGTTTGTACCAACAGCTGTATTTCGGTTTCCTTCTGTATTCTCGGTAAGGGCTCCCGATCCGATTGCAGTATTAGACCAGCCTTCGGTATTATCTGTTAGCGCGTCATAGCCAATAGCAACAATATTATCACCTGTTGTGACCGCATCTAATGCGGTAGTTCCGACTGCTATATTATTCTGAGCATCGTCCGTTGTAGAAGCAGGATCATTTCCAATCCAAATAGAATTGTTTTCCTTTAATGAGCCATCAAGCACATTTAACTCTGCTGCAGTAGATGTTACATCTGTACCACCAATGTCAAGTGTGGTTACACTAGCCTCCCCAGAGACTGTTAAGGCACTAACACCAGTGACTACACCAGCATCTACATTGACCGCGCCATCCAATACAATCGCAGAACCTTCCGCAGGCGTAAGATTGATTGCACCAGTACTCGTGGTAATTGTTACCGCTCCATCACCCGTGGTAATATCATCCGACTTGATCGAACTGGCCGATACACCAGTAATACCAGAACCATCTCCGGTTAAGGCAGTCGCAGCTACCGTGCCCGCAACCGTGACCGTACCATTGGATAAGGTCATTAAATCTGTGTCATCGGTGTGACCGATCGCAGCACCATCAACGAGTACATCATCCACATCCAACGAACCAACCGTTGCTAAACCAGATCCTGTGATTGTTGTAGCACCAGATAGGGCTCCACTCGTGAGCGTAGCGGTCCCATCGGTGATACTTCCACCGGTAACCGCGCCAGAGGCGGTGACACTGGTAAATCCACCTGTTGCAGGAGTCACTGCTCCAATTACTGTACTATTAATAGTTCCACCAGAGATAGTAAGATCATCCGCCACGTATGTGTCCGCTACTGCCGTTCCCTGCCAAACGCCATCCGTAACCGTACCAACCGTGTCTATGGCTGTTTTATTTCCCGTAGTCAGGAATGTACCACTGACATCTGGAAGTGTTAGAATACGATCCGCTGTTGGGTTTGTGACCGCTATTTTTGTCTCATTAGGATCAGCAATGGAACCCTCAAAAATAAGAGGAGTTTCACCCATTAATATGCCCAGTTCTGTGGCAGAAACTCCAGTAATACCAGTACCATCACCACTAAAGGAGCCAGTAAAATCACTGGCAGTGACTGTACCTGAGGCGGTTATATTGCGAAGGCTAGAGATATCCTTATTGGTGTCAACGATCAGAGCTTTATTTCCTGAGACCGTACCCGCGGTAATACCATCTAACACATTTATTTCAGTTGCTGATAGTGTTGTCGTACCATCATCCAATGATAAAGAACCACCAGTAACCGCACCAGAAGCGGTTATTGTTGTAGCACCAGATAGGGCTCCACTCGAAAGCGTAGCTGTCCCATCAGTAAAACTTCCACCGGTAACCGCGCCCGAGGCGGTTATTGTTGTCGCACCAGACAAGGCTCCACTCGAAAGCGTAGCTGTCCCATCAGTAAAACTTCCACCGGTGACATCTCCGGAGGCCGTTAAACTAGAAACACCAGTGACCACACCAGCATCAATATTGATTGTACTGTCCAAGACAATCGCTGACCCGGCCGCAGGTGCAATATTGATCGCACCCGTGATCGTACGAATTGTTACCGCATTATCACCTACAGCAATATCATCTGACTTGGTCGAACTGGCTGATACACCTGTAATACCAGAACCATCTCCAGTTAAGGTGGTCGCAGCTACGGTGCCATCTACTGTCACCGCACCATTCGATAAGGTCATTAAATCTATGTCATCCGTGTGACCAATCACTGCGCCATCTATCAACACATCATCCACGTCTAACGAGCCAACGGTCGCTAGCCCAGATCCTGTGATCGTTGTAGCACCTGACAGGG